>TARA_R110001606_G_scaffold32924_2_pt1 | contig 14091 bp, 13 predicted proteins | sample TARA_R110001606 | Tara Oceans TARA_R110001606 (sample SAMEA4398315) | marine metagenome | biome: Polar Biome; feature: [SRF] surface water layer (ENVO:00010504); material: water (ENVO:00002006), including particulate matter (ENVO:01000060) such as... | depth 5 m | reverse complement strand
CACATAGCAAATCCACCCTTATTCATAAGTTTTGGTTTACCCATTGGGGATTCGGCTTTAGCAGTCCATACTTTATTAATACATACAAGAGTATTAATGTGTGGGCTACTTTCTTTACGGGATAATACTATTCGCTGATTAACACTATTTCCAAATTGAGTAGACATAGCACCTGCATTCCACTCATTGTTGTTTTTGTTAGATTTTATTGACATTTCACAAGGAACTGATCCTATTGAATCCCATAAGAATAGCAAGTCATAAGGTAAATCACCTTTTTTCTGCTCATCTAGTAAGTCTAAAATAAATCCAGCAACATCTTCAATTGAGTGAATTGTTTCTCTATCAACATAAAGAAATTGGCCATTATAATCTATAACTTCCCCAGTTTCTTCATCTTTAACTTCATTTACTTCTAACCCCATCTGCATGGCATGCTCCCAATTCCACTTCATCTCTGTTATAATAAAAACAGGTAGGATTCCTCTCTTTTGGGCTGAAACAGCCGCCTCTAATAGGGCGGTTGTTTTTCCTGTATCTGAGTGTCCTCTAAGTAATACAATGTGACCTTGAGGAATTCCAGGTACTGAAGTTATTTCTTGATACGCTTCAGATAATGGTATCCAGGTTTGTTCTTTGAATTTAGCCTTAGAAGTAAGTCCTTTTTTATTTTTAAATCCATCAAGATTGAAGTTTGCTCTAATTTCAGAGGAAACAGCCTCAGATAATGATTTTGATTTTTTTGCTCTCGCCATAAAACTTTAATTAAAATGGTAAATCATCTGTATCGTCATCTGCAAACATATCATCAAATTTCTGTGTTTTTGATTTAGTATCTTTAGATTTTAATGAGTAGTTAGATTTTATAACCTCATCATCAAATTTTTCTGGTGTTTCAGAAATAATTTCACCTTCTTCTTCTCCCTCAGGTGATAAGAATGTTTGAAGTGCTGCTTTCATCTCTTCAAATGGTAGGGGTTTAAATAACTTCATTGGATCAACCTGATCATCTAAAAGATTCTCTACAATATCCTTATTATCTGAAAGAGGTGTTACTTTTAAAGATGGACCAATTGAAGTTTTATTATACTTTGTTCCTGTAGATTCAGGTCCTACTGTATGTAACTTAATGTCTCTCCCTTCTAGAATATCTGTAAAATCACCTATCTCATCATCTGAAGCCATTTGAAGGAAAGCTTCATGGACTAATTTACCAAATTGCCATAATTTAACTCCTTCACTTTCTTCCCCTCTTACAATAATAGGAATGAAAACTCTATTCTTAGGATCTAATTTCTTAGCTAATCTCCAATTTTCCTTATCATTCGACTGACGTAATTGTTTTGTAAATTCAGTAATAGGATCTTTCTCTCCCCAATTCAATGGTGAAGCCATCGTCATTTTAGGACCAATTCCATAATAAAACTTCATTTCTGTGAATGGGTTGTCTTTATGGAATTTTGAAGGAACAACTCTAATTACTTGCTTTCCAATTGAGGGTTTGAAGAATAAATTCTTCTTATCACCACCTCCACTTTTCTTTTGAGACTGATTGTTAAGTGTCTCCAAACGTTTTTTTATAACATCTAAATTCATAATGTAACTTTTTTTATTTAACGGGTTTAATATACGAAAATTAACTCAATACTCCAAATTATAATTCAATTATTCTATGAAGTTTTGTTCTTAATTGTTTTAACTCATCGTGTTGAGTTAGTAGAATTGTATTGCGGTAATGCTGCCAAACTATTGGGAATTTGGTGTCAACTATACCATTATTTTGCTTTTTAATAAGCTCATTTAAAGCATTGATGGTATACAAAGTATTGCTTTCTTTCTTCCTATGAACTAGGATTGTATTGGGAGGGATATTATCAAGATTTACCTGATCAATATTGTAAGTACAAACAAACTCATCTTCTAATGCTTCATCAGTATTATCTCTTATCTTTAAAACGAAGATTTTATCGTATAATATCGAATATTGGGATTTTAGACTATTGATTAAATCATCTAATTCATCCAATTTAGTAAACGTGCAAAATAGTTTATTGTTCAAGTCATTAAAGTTTAAAGTAGAAAACTCATTAAAATCATCTACCTTATACGTATTGCCAACTTCATCAAAATTTGTAATTGTATCCATAACTCATTTTTGTTTTTAATTTGTATTTTTTAAATACATTTAAGATTAATTCATATAACTCTTTTTCATCTTTACTGAAATCTAATAGGAATGAATCATAGGTATATAAAACTATTTTTGTTTTCTTACCCTTCAATATCCTTATCATCTCCCATAAGATACGAACATTCATTGCGGTCTCCAAGCTTTGTAGCAAGTAATTTAACAGCTTCTGCGGATTCATTTCACTAACATCCTCCTTCTTAATCTTCCACTCAGAAATTGGAACTTCAATAAAACCCTCATCATTAAACTTCCCCCACAACTCATCTACGTAGTTTGTAACTTTTTTAAAGAACTCCAGCTCTTTATACTCCTTAAATACTCCTCCATATAGTTGCTTAAATGTCAGTTCCTTTGCTTTTTTATAATCAACCCCATACATTTTAGAAAAAGCTTCATGTATGTCATCACACTTAAAGTCATATTTTATTAGCTTTGCAAGTAGTGTTGGATGATAAGCACTTATATCTAACTCTACAAATATGTCATTTCTAGGAATAAGTGATTTTCTTTCATCATTCTTCTTACTAAGAGCAGCATAATTGACTCCCTTAAATTTATTTGAGGGTCTTCTGGTTAGGGTTTTGTAGTTGTATTGGGTGAAGACATAATCGGAATTTGGTAAGTAAAACGCTTTTTCAAATTCTCTTCTATCAATTCGTATGCCACTCCTTTCAAGGGCGTTGAATACCATTGGGGCTTTTGTGTTAAAAAATGTGTTGCATTCTCCATCAATATTTTCTTTTAGTTTTAAAAATAAATTGCTACAATACTCATAATGCTTTGTAATAGGTATAAGTCTATTTATATCCTTTTTATTGGGGATATTTGTATGAAACCACGAGTAAATTTGTGGTAATTCATGTATATACGTAGGTGAGTGTAGTGTTGTGTCATAAATGTTTTTGTGAAGGAAATAATGTAATGATTCCTTTTTATCCCGAACATATATGCTATTTATCTCGTTTAAAACGCCCAATACATTGTCTATATTAACCGACAGCGTTTCACTATGTGTAATGGGCACAATGAATCCTTTTGTCTCATCTAACGGTCTAATGTAGACAGCACATATGTTATTTATACATGGGTGTTCTTGGAAATTGTAGGGAATTATCTCAACAAAGGCTTTATTAAAACCTCTATTTTTTAAATAATTCAACTGTTTATCTGTTTCTATTAACCAGAACATAACCTTTTTTTAATAACCTATTATAGATGTAAATATACAAATAGCTTCTTATGAAGCCAAATTGTAATTTTTATTTTCTTTTTATTATCTTTTTATTTATTAAGATTTATATCTTAGCGCCTAATACCATTTACAAATGGAATACCTTCTTTTTTAAGCCATTTTTTAAATGTAGAAAGAGTAAAAATAATATTACCTTCAGATTCTTTAGTCTTTATATTAGATTTAATATATTGAATTGCAGGTGTATTGTTATCAGGAAATGAACCGAAATAATACTCATTAAAATATTTAGGGTTGGTTTTAATTGGTTTTCTTACTAGAATTCTTTTTCCTTCAATATCACCATCTTCAGTAGATATTATTAAATCTTTACCCCCAAATTGGGTTACATCAATAATATTTCCAGATTCTTCTTTAGGTACCTCTCTAAAAGGAAGTAATTCACTTTCATAAAATTCACCCATATTAGTTCTTGAAAAATCACTATCTCTTCCTGAAAACATTTCTAATTCGTAAGAAGTTTCTTTAGGTGAAGGATTTTCTATTACTTTTAAAACAATCCCATACCAATTTTTCTTTTTAGGGTTAGTAAATTTAACCTTATCATCTTTTTTAAATTTAGATTCAGATAGATTTTCTTTTAGTAATCTACCTTCTTTGAGATATTTTTTGTAGTTGAATCCTCTCATTTTTTTTTTATTTATTTATTAAACCAAACCTCAAAATTGTTATCATCAAAATCATCAGGGAATGTAGTAGATATTCCATCTTCATCTTTTAATTCTATTTTATCTAATGTGGTTTTTGTTACAATGAATATGTCACCTTCATCATCCCGGAATTTATCATCCTTTTTAATAGGTATTCCTTTATATGTTATGTTTTCTTTTAATGTTTGACTTTCTGCTAATTCAACATTATTAATGCTTCCATAAGGATTTTCTTCACCATCAAATAATTCAAACATTTTAACATCTAGATCTGTGTTATAACCCATAGGATTTGCTCTACCTACTGATTCTGGATCTTCAAAGGAAATACTTCTATCTAATCCAATGAATATACCATCTCCGAAATGATCTAATATTTTTCCAGGGATTTGTTTCCCATTAAAATTGTAGATAATTCTATCTCCATATTTAAAATCACTTGCTGATTTTTCTTCTTTAAGTAATTTACCTTCTTTGAGGTATTTTTTAAAATTGAATTCGCTCATAGTGTTTATTATTTCTTATTTCTTCGTTATAAATATACGAAAGATTATTCAGGTAGCCAAAATTTTGTGTAATTAAATTTAAGAAACTCTTTTAAACCATTTCTCTTAATCCTTCTTTCTGTTAACTCTACTATTCTTTTATTTATATCATAAACTTCACTCTTATCCCCTTCTAATGTCCAAGATACTAAGAATTGGGTGTATGGGGCTATATAATATTTTTTATCTTTTCCTTTAACTGCTTTATATATATCTTCATCTACTTCTAGGAAGATTGGCTCATTAATTTTATATAGAAAATATCTATCAAATATTCCTAGCTTATAATCATCTTCTGTTGGTTTTGGATATAGGTGTTGTGGGGTTATTTGTTTTGGGGGGGAGATGAGATTTATATTTTTAAGTATAGAATAGGGTATATTTTGGAATTCACTATAATCCTTTAATAGAAGTATTTGATTTATTTCTGGGGAGAGTTGATTTTGCTCTGGTTGAGGGTAGAGTTTTATTAATTCTCTTGTAGGGGAGTCATTTGGATTTTTACCGGTAAAACATTTCCCATTATAAGACTTCCAATATCTCCCTATATAGATTTCCCCTGTATCGGCATATGCTAATTCTCTAGTGTTAGTATATAGGTTAGTGATTATCTTATTTTTAGGGATGTAAGTCATTTGATTAATTGATTTTTTTGAAATTCATATTTAAATTCTTATTACTATGGGTTATTTATGACAGCATTTAGAGGGGGGGTTGGTTATCGAAAATCTATTGGTGTTCGTGTATTATCAGATTGTAGGGCAGTATTTCCTCCATATCCAGAATAATCATAATCTCCCGTATCCACTTCTTCATAAGTTACTTGAACTGGTGGTGTTGGGGTGAAGGTTGGATTAGGTAAAGTTTCTAATTTAGTAACCCACCCATCTGGGGTTATACTGTGGGATAAACTTTTTATAAGAAGTGTTATATTAGAAGAATTATACGAAGGGGGAAGAATTTTTCCATCTATTTTAAAACCATCATAAATTCTAACCCCCCCTAAACCATGAAGGGTTAAACCTAAATTGAAGGGGAGGAAGAATTGAGCGCTAGATTTATTTCGTGATGCCTGGTATCCAACATAAAGAGGGGAAAAAGAGGAATTGAAATTTTGAATTTTAGAAATATATTCAGAATCATTATCATACTTTCCATATACTTCCACCATTGCTTCCATATAGGAGTTATCAACTAATTCATATAACTTATCATCAACATCAACTACTGTACCTGTGGTAAACCCCTGTTGGGTATCATTCTTCTCGGGGATTACTCTATCTGTTAAACCTTCGTTATAAGATGAAAAGGAGCCTGCATTTCCCTGAAAATTATTACCTTTTGCTTGAGCTCCGATTGATATCTGAGCAGCAAATTTATCACTTAATTCGGATTTTAGATCTAAACTTTTTACAAATGAACCCTTACCTAAAGTATTTATAACATCTAATGATGAGGCTATATCCCTTTTGGAATTTGAGGGAACTTCTGAGATAATTGATACTAATTGTTGATCTTGATTAAACATCACCCTAAATTCATTAAGTCCTCCTAAATTTACATTAATATCATCAAGAATTTTTTTTATAAAATCTATTAGATTACCTTCTCCATTTTCACCCTTTAAGATGTTCTCACTTAGAATTTTTGATATATAATTAGCATCTAAATAAATTCTTTCTAATCTACCCTGTGAAGTGTTACCAGTAACAAAATACTCGTTTTTACCAAAATCACTAATCGTACCTAAAATGGACTTTGTAGAAAATAGTCTTTCATATTTACCAAAAATATCTCTATCATTGTCCCCTTGTCTGGATTTGGGGTTTTTATTAGCAGGGATTAGAATTTTTGAAGGATCTGAAGAAGTATTCCCCTCATAAGTTGATATATAATTTCTATCACCAATTAAAATATTTGTACCTGGAGTTGATGATTCCATATAATTTAAGTCGAAGAACATATGAGGGATGTTTTTATCCGATTTTAAGTTTATGTGTTTTGTTATTAATGATAATAACATCCCAAATGTGATAAACATCTTATTACCATATCCCTCTATGTCTTGGGTATTCTCACTGTTTCTTATGAATACTATTGCGTTGTTTATTGTCAGGTTTTGATTGTTTCCAAAACCTGTAACAACTTTATTATCTCCCCTACCACTATATTTGGGAGAGGGGAAATTGGTAATTTTTGCATGGTGGGTAGATGTATTCATGTCCCACTCATTATACCATGGAGTTTGATTAGATAATTTATTACTGATGAATTTGTAGTATCTATATAATTGTTGATTTAATAGTGATGAATTAGCATTTCCTACTAAAAAATTTCCACCCTCTACAAGTTCGGCATTTTCTTCATCATCCTGATTATTTTCTATCTTAGTAGAAGGGGGAATGTTGGTTTTTAGAGATGATATTACATCCCCGATACCCACTAAATTTACAGTAATGTCATAACTTCCATCCATGTTATACTTCCAATTAAATTTAGTGATTTTCATAAAGGCTCCTTCATAGTTACCTTGCCATTTTTTCTTTTCATTATAGATACTATGGGAGAGGGTGTAATGGTTTAAGTCGGAGTTGTTGTTGGTTTTGAATAGTTTATTAAAGGGGGCAGTATAGAAAGAATAATTACCCTTACCCGCATTTTGAATATTCCCACTATTATCCAAGAATGTGCTGTGGCCAAATTCTAAGAGTACAGTATAACCTGGTCTTTGATATAACACATCAATTACTTGGAATTGGGCTCTATTAAATGCTTTTACTGTAACTGAAGCCTCAGATAAGGCTCCATCATTTCTATATGTGAATTCTGTATTAGTAATTCCAGGCATAGGTTTAAGTCCCTCCCCAACATTTCCAAAATTATTAAATTCTCTAGAATTATAAGCCCCAAAGCCCGTATACTGGATAGGGGAAGTTCCACCTATTTTTGTAACTCCATTAAATAAGATAAAGGATTTTGCTAACTTATTACCTGTAAGGTCTGCTAGATTCTTAAATAGTGCAGTACTGTTTAATTGTTTATAAACAGCAGTATCCTTTGCTAAGTTTACTGAGCTTGATAATCTTACCCAAGGTGCATCTGTTGTGAATGATCTTGAGGAAGCCCCATTACTCATTAAAGCTTTTTGTCTTTTTTTAATTTGTGATCCTACAAAACTTCTAAATTTTTTACCTAAAATTCCCATTTATTTACTATTTAAATCGTCAAAACTTATTATAACATCCTGTATGTTAAGTGGTATCCTTAATTGAGTCCCCGGGGGGATGAAAAGGGAGCCAAAATTAACTTTATCAGGATTAGCTGAAGTTATTATCCAGTATAAGGAAATATCTTCATAAAATTGATTTGATAGTAAATCTAATCTATCCCCAAAATCTGTTATAACATATATATCATCCTCACTTAGTGGGATTTCAGGATATAAAGTAGTTATACAATAGTTTGAACCTAAATTCCCCACATTTTCATTGGTATTTTTAATTTTTTTTATATCTGAATATCTTTTCATTTTTATTCCTAGTAATTATTAATACTTTAATTAACCAATGAATCTTTCACCTACTTGGGGTATAAAATTTTGTATTGGAGTAAAAGTAAATCCTGATACTTTAATTATATGTGGTAATTGTTTATGTTTTAATGAATCATCAATAGATTCATCATCATCTAAACCTATCTCCCAAGGTGATTCTGAGGGGATGGTATAAGTTATTCCTTTTAATATACCAACTTGATTTTTTAAATATCCCCCCACAGTTAAGCGTACTAAATTTCCCCGCATAAACCCACCACCATACGAAGGGGCTAAACTTGATGCTAGGTAGTTTAATTTTTCATACATTGGGAATAATTCAGCCTTTGATTGAGCTGCTACTGTAAAGGACATATTGATAGTTCTATCAAATCCTTTATAGTTATAAAATTTATCACCCCTACCCACATATTGAGTGCTACCCCAATCTGCTGTGTAGGAATCGTCAAAACTATCAATAAAAGCTCTGAAGTGCATGTACTTAGCCCGAGTAGATCCTCGGATTACCCCTATGCTAAAATCACATAGATCAGGATATTCAATATGGTTGGGTTTATCTTGTAATTCAGTTACGGGTAATGCGGTTATTTCATCTAATGGTTTTGGACTTGTATAGGCGGATCCATATTTAGTTACATTTTTAGAAATACCGGGATCACCAGATTTAATCCTTGTAGACATTTTAGCGCTTTCATATGAACCTTTTGTTAATTTTCCTAGTATTTTCTTTTTAGTGAATTGGTCTGAAGTGGTGGGTATTTCCTCTCTAAAATCTTTAATCTTTCCCTTTTCTATAGAGAGGTCATCATTATCGACCTCTCTAATTTGTTGTTGGGTCCAAGTAGTAGCATTTTCTTGATTAGTATTAAGAGTTTGTTTATTATTCTCTTTTTTGTAAATGTTGTTTCTTTGGGCCTTAATATTATCCCAAGTTAAACTCTTTTCAATTTTTGTAATATTGTTATCAAATTTATTGTACTTTTCCCCTAATAACTCTTCATAATTAATTGAGCCTGTAGGTTCATTAAAATCATTTATAGGATTTGAGGGAAATTTATCATATTTTCCTTTGTAGAAATAATCAGATTCGTTTAATGCTCTTATATTATTTTTCCCTGTTCTTTGATTTAGAGAGGCCAATGAAATTCTAGTTGTTCCTAAACCTAAAGTAGAACCCGGACCCCCTGTAGTTGGAGGAAAGTGTGTAGCCTTAGTAGGTTTATTAATATAGTTATTTAAATAATTTTCTAGTCTATTTCCAACTGTTGATTTATTAGTTATTTCATCTCCCCCACCTAATAATAAATTTACTCCTCCAGCTATGGCTCCTGAAATTAAACCTGGAATTCCTCCTACATTTCCTGCTAGATCTCTACCTGATGCTCTTTCACTTTGTTCTTTGTTTTCAGCTTTTAAATTGTTATATCTAACGATATTTTCATATCTTCTAAGTCCTGTTAGGAAGGATTGTCTTCTAGGGTTGTTTAATTCACCTGTACCTAGAGGTTGTAGTGGGTTCAAACCAAAGGCATTTAAATGAGTTCCGGTAAATCCAGCTATTGCCTGTCCTATTGTAGAAGCAGGGGTGTATATACCTTGATTTAATTTTCCTCCTCCATATCCTATACCAAATGAAGCTTCAGTGTGAACTGATAATCTTGAAAGGAGATTTTGTTTAACTGTAAAAAGTAACCCTGTAGTGGATTTATCATCGTCAAACATTTTTATTAATCTACTTGTATCTTCAGCTGCTCTTATTGGAGCTAAAATTCCACCCCTTAACAGAGAGTCAGTTCCCCCAGTACTTGAAATACTAGATGAATTACTATCTTGGGAAGGGATTTTGCTTTTTATATAGGGTTGATTACTAGAACCCCCCCCAGGTCTATCATTTCCGAATTTAAGTGATTTAAGATTTGTTTTTAGGTTGATTAAAGGCATATCCTAAATAAAAGGTGTAGTTCCTAAAGGTAAATTATTAGCATAAGTTCCATTTTTAAAAGTACCCATGTTATAAGTTGATATTGTGGTTGGATTGCTATTAGCAGATGTTGGATTAACTCCTCCTAAATCTAATAAAGATGGAGTTGGCTGCCCCGCAATATTTGGATTACCATTTATAGAGTATTCTAGGTGTCTTTTAGATAGTTTGAAATCTGGAAAAGAAGCTGTTCCTCCATTTAGATTTGATAATACTGACCCTTGATTTGATAATTTGTTTTCTAATCCCATGATTTTAAATATTTTAATTTATTAATGTTTATTATAAATATTAGCCAATTTTGGAATCATTCAATTGGATCATTTTAGGTAAGTGTTCTCCTATTTTATTTGAATCTAACATAACAACTCCACCCTGTTCTACAACAGAAATTAGTTTTTTTAGATTGATATTTACTTCAGCCATTTCATTGGTTTTTGATGATGATTTTTTTGAAGTTCCCCCTTCACTTTCTCCAAATATTGAACCTAACCCACCAGACACAGCACCCAAAGCTGTTAAAGCCAATAAAGCAGGGACAGCTCCAAATCCTGTAAGTGCTATTAATCCTAACCCTGCTGATATTCCTAATAAAGCAGGTCCTAAAAGCATAATAGGTAATATATTATCCATACTTACAGCATTAAACATATTTACTAATCCATCAGTTACAGATGTTACTACAGTAGATATCCCCCCAAAAATTGAAGATATTACGCCTCCTATTGCTTTAATAGCAGGAGTTGCTAGATTTAAAGCATAACCTATTCCTACTACAGCAGCAGTAAGAGCTAAAATTACAGGAACTGCAGAAATAGATGATACACCAAAAGAAGCTATACCTGGGGCTGCTGACATTGCACCTCTACCTAAAGAAGATAAACCCCGACCTACTCCTTTAAGTACTCCACTAATTCCTTTACCTATACCTTTAAACATTCCCCCAATTGATTTTCCTAATCCTCCCCCCCCTATAGAAGAAAGAGATTTAAACATTCCACCAAAGGCACTTCCTAAACTTAGTACTTTAGGAAGTAATGCTAGACCCATTATACCATATAAAACATATGAATTTGAAACTATATCAGCAATAAATCCTACTATAGGAGCAAAGGCTTGGCCTATTTTAGCTATGGATTGTGCAATTTTATCTTGGGCCTCTCTATTTTTAAAAGCTTCATATGTTTGCTTTTGAGCTTCTGTTAGGGCATCTTCACTAAGAGTTTTACCAATTTCTTGATGGATAATACTTCCTGCAAGTTCATCTCTAGTCATACCAACAGCTTTAGCTAGTGCGTCTTGCTCTATTCTATTCATCCTACTAAACTCAGCAGATGAACCTACTTGTTTTGTAATTTCAGTAGCAACGGTTTTTAGATCATTATCTAAAGCAGCTTGTCTTGCTTTTTCAAGATTTAGAGACTTACCTGTTAATAATTCAGCTTCTAACTCGGCTGATATAGAAGATTCAAAATTTAGTAATGAAGATGCTATTGCATCAACTTTATCTAAATTCATCCCTAATGAAGCTGCGGCTGTAGCTGCTTCTCCTAATTTTTTAGGATACCCCGCATAACTGACTGCTATGCCTTTTGAGGTATTAGCAATATCATCCAATACTCTTCTACCAGTTATTGCTGATTTATTTTGAGCATTGGCTGAATTAACTCCTTCTATTATAGATTTATTTGAGGATTCAATAGATTTACCGTTGATTTTAGAAAATTTTGCTAAATTTGATGCTTCTTTACCTGCTAGACCAATTTCATCAGTCATTTGAGCTACTTCTAAGATATCTTCTTTATTGAAAACATTAGAAGCATTCATACCTAAATCTTTTGTTAATTCGGAAGCTGCTTTAATATAGTCTGCCATATTAACATATCCCATATTAAGGGAGTCAATAGAAGTAGACATAGTATTAATATCTTTTCCTGTTTGTCTAGCAAAATCAGTAGCTTCTTTATCTACAGCTGTAAAGCCTTTTATAAGAGCTGTTAATATGACAGTAGGATCTGTTAAGGTATTTCCTAGATTTTTAAATGCTGATACTATTCCTACTCCAAAAGTTTGAAGTTTACTTACCTTTCTACCAGCATCCTCTGCTTCAGTAGCAAAGTTCTTCATATCTGCTTGGATCTTATCAAGTTTAAGACTTGAAGCAAATGGACCTGCAATTTTAGTAAGTAACTTTAAAGCTCCCCCGGCAATTCCTAAAGAGTCATTTATTCTATCTTGTGATGCTTTTTGTTCCTCACTTACATTTATATTTTCTTCTGCGGATGATACTAATTGGTTTGATAAAGCTAAACGTTGAGCTTCAGCACCAGATGTAGATAAAATATTAGAAAGATTTTGTTCGTTGATGCCTAATAAATTTTGATATCTTGAAAGTTTACTTTGTAACCCTGCTGTATCTTTTCCTTCTGAATCTGCAATTTGATTTTGAAGTTTATCAATATTAGATAGTATAGTAGATTGATTTTGGGCTGCAGTGGATATTTTACTAGCATTTTTAATTTGATCCTTACTTAGAGTTTTTTGGAGAATTAACTGTTCTCTTTTAGCACTGTTAAGTTGTTCAGTTTCTTTTTTTATTTGTTTTGTAATATCATCTGAATCTCTTAATGCAACTTTATTCTCTTGAGCTGATTTAGTTATTTGTCTAGAGATGCCTAATAAAGTTTTTTCACCTTCATTAGTTCTAGAACGAATATTTAACTGATCTTTTAACTCTTCAGTTAAACTTCGTGCTTGTTCTGTAAGATCAGAAGCTAATTGGTTAGACTTATTTAACTCATCATTTGTGCTCATTATGGTATTTTATTATAAATATTGGAAGGCATCATTTCTTTGATGCCTTCGTAGTATAATTTGGTGTTGTGGTTTTAGATTTTGTTAAAAATTCTGGGGATTTTACTCTACCATCTTCACCTATTACAGATGTTGATTTGGAATCTCCGGATTGAGCTTTTTTAGCTGCTGATGCTTCATTTTCATAATGTTCCTTCATTTTATTAAAGGTAAAATTACGTAACCAAATAGGCATATTGTAGATAGTATGGAAATCATAACCGCCGTTACTATGAAATACTATCTCATGCATTTGGGTGAATAATGAAACTCTATACTGTGGCGTCAGGCCAAAAAAAGTTGACGGTTATTGGTATTTCGATATCTTCTACCCCACCTATCAATTCAACTTGAGTAGTTAATTCTATATCAGGTTGATTTGAAGTCACGTGCTTACGGAATGATCTAGCGTCTTGAGCCAGGAAATAAGTGTCTACAAACTCACGAACTGTTTTTCGTTCACTGTCCCCGTTAACTGAAAGAATCATGTGTTTAAGACGAGTAGATACATCTGGTGAAGCATTCTTATTTATCTTTTTTAAACCCCTTAATTCAGCTTCAATAGCCATTTCATCCTTATGTGTTAATAGCTTATAAGTAATTACTGCTCCAGATGCGGGTAATGTAAATGGGAATTCATTTTGACCTTGGGAAATTGAAGCCTCATCAAATGGTTTATTATCTAATATAGATAAATCAACTGTTACTCTTTCCCCCTTATACTCAAATTCATAATCTTTACCATACCCCAAAACACGAGCTGCTATCATAATAGCATTCTTATCACCAACAATTAAATCTTGATAGTTAACTTTTGATACGATTAGAGATTGTAATAATTTATCTAATACTACACCTTTTTGAATGTATGATTGGTTTGAAAGGATATCTTCCTCTTTAGCTGTCATATACTTCATTTCAACCTTTCCACTTGATAGAGGGTTATCTTCAGAATATACTAAACCCTTTGAAGGTAATTCAATTATTTCTGTTGGGAATTTGTAACCCTGTACTTCTTTATTTTCTTCCATAATTTTTATTTAAAATAACTTTAGTTTTGCAATGA
>TARA_R110001606_G_scaffold18937_2_pt1 | contig 14092 bp, 14 predicted proteins | sample TARA_R110001606 | Tara Oceans TARA_R110001606 (sample SAMEA4398315) | marine metagenome | biome: Polar Biome; feature: [SRF] surface water layer (ENVO:00010504); material: water (ENVO:00002006), including particulate matter (ENVO:01000060) such as... | depth 5 m | reverse complement strand
GCAGCAGGTGCTTTAATGGATAGTGAAGTAACTGACTTAGCAGGTATCAAAGGCGTAACAGTTTCTACTCTTCAAGTAAAACCATCTGAAGGAGCTTTTGCAAACGGTGATAAAACTAAACTAGATGCAATAGAGACAAGTGCTACTGCAGACCAAACAGATGCTGAAATTAGAACAGCAGTTGAAGCAGCTAGTGATTCAAATGTCTTTACTGATGCAGATCATTCTAAACTAAATGCAATAGAAGCTAGCGCAGATGTAACTGATACAACTAATGTAACAGCAGCAGGCGCATTAATGGATTCTGAATTAACTAACATCGCTGCTATTAAAGCTATCAATCAAGGATTAGCAACAGGTAATGATGTACAGTTCAACGATCTTACAATAGCCGGAGACTTAACAGTAACTGGAACCACTACATCTATCAACTCAACTAACTTAGACGTTACTGATAAATTAATATCTATTAACAAAGGAGGAGCTGATGCAGCTTCTGCTAACGGAGGTGGATTATTTATTAGTGGAGCTAACGAAGCAATGACATGGGATAATGGAAATACAAGATTTAACTTCTCAGACGATATTCATGCAGCTGGTAATATTACTCTAACAGGAACAGTAGACGGAAGAGATGTTGCTGCAGATGGAACTAAATTAGATGGTATTGAATCAAGTGCAACAGCAGATCAGTCAAATGCAGAAATTAGAGCTGCAGTAGAAGCAGCAACAGATTCAAATGTCTTTACAGATGCAGATCATAGCAAATTAAATGCTATTGAAGCAAGTGCAGATGTAACAGATACAGCAAATGTAACTGCAGCAGGAGCATTAATGGATAGTGAATTAGCTAGCATTGCTTCTATTAAAGCTATTAACCAAGGATTAACTTTAACATCAGACGTTAAATTTGATAGCTTAGGTATAGGAACAGCTGCACCTGGAACATCAGGAGTAATAAGATCTTCTAACGATATAGTAGCATTTTATTCTTCAGATAGAAGATTAAAAGACAATATCAAAGAAATTCCAAACTGTCTTTCAAGATTAAAAGACGTTAGAGGAGTTGAATTTGACTGGAATGATAAACAATCAGTATACGAAGGACATGATATAGGAGTTATCGCTCAAGAAATAGAAAAGATAGCACCTTCTTTAGTTACCGATAGAGATAATGGATTTAAAGCTGTCAAGTATGAAAAATTAACAGCTATATTAATTCAAGCAGTTAAAGAACTCGCTGCTAAAGTTGAAGAGTTAGAAAAAAAATAAATAGTTATACAAAATGGGTTTTATTATTAACGCAGACCTCGAGACTAATATCGGGCCGACGCAAGAGTTGTACGTAAGGGTTGAAGGATTTACTTTTAATAAAGTAACCGCTCAATTAAGTTTTCAGATTACATATTGGATTGACAGAGAGAGTGCTATAAAGCATAATAGAGTCTACCTTGATGAAAATGTAAAAGGAATGGTAGGTTTAGTACAGAATAAAGTAATTTATTTTGACACTGCTGAGAGCGAAGGTAAAGAGTTAGTACTTGCACAATTTCATAAGGTGTTAGTTTCTAGTGAAGAGTCAATAGAAGTTCCAATATTTGAATCTAAAATAATTGAAGACAAAGTTCCTTATGTGAGCTTTGATGAAAATGGAGACGAGATAACAAAATATAGAATCATAACTAAACCTAAGAAAGTACAGGTGGGATCAAAAGTAGAGAGCAGATCAGTAATAGATTTAAAAGCCTTTGATGATATCTACGGATATTGCTACTTAAGATTAAAAACATACCTTAGTACTTTTTTTGCTGAAGAAGCGATAACAAAAGAATAAATGGCTAGATTTACTTACGGAGCATCCAATATACAGTATCAAACATTTAACAGTTGGTCTAACGCTTTAGATCCAAATGTAACAAGCAACATTTCTGCTTCCGTAGCATATTCAGAATTTGATCCTGCACAATCAGAAGACTATGCAGCATCTTACCTTCAGGGTAGTTCAGTATTTTTCGGTTCAGTTCATGCAGGTACAGGGGGTACAGTATCATTAACAGCACCCTATACAGTCGCAGCTACAGCTAATATTACTGTAAAAAATTTAAACATTACAAATACATCTCTTACTATAGTTGCCACTACATCTTACCCTTGGGTATTTGATTCATGGAGAACAGCTGGAAGTGGAGGAGGATCTCAAATAGCAGGAACAGCTACGGTTACAGTAAGTGATGACAGTGCAGCAGATCATAATGAATATCACGCACACTTTACTACTACACATTTAGATCCACCGTAGGATAAAAATTAATAGGTTTTGAAAATAATTTGGGTTTTAAATAATATAAATAAAAGCAAAGACTTTTATAGCAAACTCTACACTTTAATTACATTAGCATCTGTACGTTTATGGAAAAGATACTATCCAAACGATATATGTACATTATACTGCGATGAACTAACATTAGAGACGTTTAGACAAGCTAAGATACTACAATACTGGGACAAAGTAGAGCTGTATATACCTTCTAATAAAATAGATCATAAGATATTCTGGGCAGCTGGTAAGTTAGAAATACTTTCACAGCAAGAAGAACCTGTTTTTATAGTAGATAACGATTTACATATTTTTAAACCTATAAAAGATTACCTAGAAAAAGGAGTATCTTACGTGCACAACTTAGAACTAGGCAAAGGTTATTACCCAGGGTATGTAGACCCTTTTGTTAGAAAACTTTCATATAAACCAAGATGGAAGACCAACTCAGTCAACGTTAGCTTATTACATTTAACAGATGTTTCATTTGCTAAAGAGTATGCTAATAAAAGTATTGAACTTATGGAAGAGTTTTCTGCCATGGATGTACCACATTCCCAATACTTAATCTTTGCTGAACAGCTTTTACTTGCCCACATGTTTGATAAGCACAAGATTGATTATAAATCAATAGTATCTACTTACTGGGACTGTAACGAATGGGAATGGGGAGAAGATCATGAAAAAGGCATTTGGCCATTAATTGATTCTGGTATGTATATAAAACATTACGGACCTTTGAAAGGATTTATAATGCAGAGTAAGGCAGATCAAAATTACGATAAAGAGTATAAACATTTGGTTAATTGCATAAATTTACCTAACTTAGACTTAAGCAACATAAAAAGACCTTAATGGGAATTTTAGATAAAGAATACATAAGACAGTTTATAACAAATAATCCTGAAATAGAAAAGGATATTAATGGGAAAGAACACACTACTTTTAAACCAGTCAGATATAGATGGACTCATGGAGCAACAGACTACCATTTAGGAGATGGAAATCTTATTTACTCTATTATACAGTTAATGAGATACAAGACCTGTGTGTGTTTAGGTTCAGGAGCAGGATTTATACCTAGAATAATGACTCAAGCTAGACTAGATTTACATGATCAAGGTATATTCGAAGGAGATAACGATTATAATCATGGGGATATAGGGGAAACCTATTTAGTAGATGCTGCAAATGGAATAGGAGGCAAAATTGACTATATAAAAGAAGATAGTTTTTATAGATATCAATTCGTTCCTAGATTTATTAATGAAACTACTGAAAATGCTTACTATAATTACTTTGTAAAAAAAGATATAGCAATAGATTTTTTACATATAGATGCAGGACATTCTTACGAAGATGTAAAAAAAGACTTTGAATTGTATTCTAAGCTAGTAAAACCGACCGGTATGATCTCTATTCATGATACAGATAGAGAGTACCAAAAAGAACTTATAATAACAGAGGATGAAAAGGAATACTATGAATTTTTTGATGGTCCACCGAAATTTATAGAAGAGATAGGACCTGAATGGAAACAATTTAACTTTTTTAACACAGGATTACATAAATCAAAACCTGCATCTACAGGTCTAACAATATTACAGCGTGCTTAACCTAGTAACAGTAGTCGGAAGAAATACCCATATACTACCTCATATGCTTAAACACTATGAGAGTAAGGTAGATAACTCATATGTTGTCGTATACCGGCAAGATGACAAAGACGGTATATTAGAAGAGATAGAAGAATTAGGGATTACCCCTCATCTTATTGTAACAGAGCCAAAATACCATTGGGAGAGAGTTACTGACTTGTATAATAAAGTAAAAGCAGAAAGACCTAAAGACTGGTGGATAGTTTCAGATGATGATGAACTCCAAGTATACCCAGAACCTCTTGATGATATCATAAAACACTGTGAAAATAACAAGTATGAGTTTGTTACAGGTGGGTTCTTAGATAGAATAGGTACAGACGGCAGCTTTCCAAAAGTAGATAGAGATACAAATTTACACCAAGCCTTTCCTTTAGCAGGTTTCTTTAGATATCCATTATCTGGAGCTTGTCCTAACAAAGTTACGTTAATGAAAGGATCTCAAAAAGTTACACCTGGTCAACATTACGCTAAGTTTAAAGAAGGTAATAGCTGGGGAACTTCTCACCCTAAACGTATGCCGGTACAAGAGTGCTTTACTCAAGTACATCACTTTAAATGGGATTCAACAGTGCTTGAAAGACTATTAGAAGTAGCTGAAACAAAAAAGAAATATAGTTATTATGCGGAATACAATAAAATGTATAGAGCTATAGCAAGAAATAACTGGAAAATAGATATCAACAATAAGGACTTTTTAGTTGAAAAGCTGAAAAATATTTCTTATCTTAGATATAACGATTACTCTAAATGGGTAGAATTAACTAAAACAATAATAAAAATTTAAGAAAATGGCAAAAGGTAGCTTAACAGACAGAGAAAAAGATGAATTAATTTTAAAAGAAAGACAAGTAAAAGCTTTAGAAAAGATTGCAGCATCGACAGACGCTCTTGCTCTATGGTTTGAAGAGAAAGACGTATCTGCTTGGGATGAAAGACTTCAGTATTACTTACATGAATTTCATTCAATAATAGCAGATAAATCAAAAGACAATGGCTAAAAATAGATTAGGAGTTATAGTTCCTTATCGAAATAGATACGCCCAACTTGTTGAATTTAAATCTGCTATTGATAAGTATCTCAAGAGAGAGAAAATATCCTACAGACTCATAATAGTTGAACAAGATGATGCTAAGCTATTCAATAGGGGCATGTTACTCAATATTGGATTTAAAGAAGCACAAAAGCATAAGTGTAATTACGTATGTTTTCATGATGTTGATATGATTCCATCAAAAGTAGACTACAGTTATAGTGAAAACCCTGTACATTTAGCACATACGTTAATAAACTACGACAATACACACAAACCAATATTTGATCAGTATTTCGGAGGAGTTACTTTATTCCCTACTGAATTATTTAGTAAAATAAACGGATACTCTAATGACTATTGGGGTTGGGGTTTTGAAGACGATGATTTACTCCGTAGATGTATGAAAGCAGACATACCATTTGATAGTAAAGTACTTGAAGAATCAGGTCCTAAATCTGCTGCTCTTAAACTTAACGGTCATAACGCACATGTAGAGTTTAATAATGTAATAGATTACACTAAGGACTTCACTGTAACAATCTCCTTTGAACCTGAACACCAAGCTTTTGATGTTGATAAACAAGATGATATGTTTGCTGCATTTGGCATACCTGGTTTTGATTTTAACATAGGGTACAATAGTTTTAACAGATTTAAAATAGAGGTATTTAACGAAAAAGAAGAATACTTTCAGACTTATTCTATAGAAACTACTAAGAAAAAAGCTGTAGTCTCTATGATATATAATGCTAAAACGAAAAGATTAAAAGGGTACTTAAATGGTACATTAATGGGGAGTGAAAGAATGAAAGACCCTATTTACGATTACTCTAAATCAAAAGTATGTTACTTAGGTTGTTCTGATCCTAATAGAGAAACTTATAATAAATTTTTTAAAGGACAAATAGATCTCTTTGCTATTCACAACAAAGCATTAGCACCTAAAGAACTCAAATCAATAAGCAGTAATCAGTATTTTGGATTAACTTCTAACTTCGACGACTATGAAAGTGAAGATTTCTTACAGTTATATTATGATCCTAAGATAATAAAAAAATATAAGTTAGTAGACTTGACCGGTAACGGTAATGACGGTGTAATTAAACACTGTGAAATAGTTAAAGTTGATACACCCGGTAATGTTAGAATACCAACACCTTTCAGACGTATCGGCAGGTTTAAACTCCTTAAACACGATAACGCAGGATTCGAAAAAGATAGTTGGCAAGATATAAACACCAGATATAACCAGTTAAAATTTAACAATGAAATTAAAAACGACTGGCATGATACATCTAGAGACGGTTTAAATAATATAAAATTTAGATTGTACTCTACCACAGTAGTTGAAAATTCAGTTACATTAGTTGTTGGAGTATGAGTTGGAAAAAAGGAGTTATATGCGGTAACTTCGATGTAATACATCCAGGATATATTGCTATGTTTAAAGAGATGTCAGAAAACTGTGATTGGTTGACTGTATTACTTCATTCTGACCCGTCTATCGAAAGACCTCATAAAATTAAACCTATATTATCGGTAGAAGATAGAACTAAAGTGCTAATGGGTTTGAAAGGTGTAAAGGAAGTACTATCTTATACATTAGAGAAAGAGCTTTATGAACTCTTAAAAGAAGGAAGGTATACTATTAGGTTCTTAGGAGATGATTATAGAGACAGACCATTTACCGGAGTAAATTTAAATGCCTGGGTACATTACTTAAATAGAGATCACGGATGGTCTACTACTAAATTTAAAAAATTAATTGCAGAATCAATATGAAATTAGGAGTTTGTGTTCCATATAGAGATAGAGAGATGCACCTCAATGAGTTTATACCTAAAGTAGGTAAATACTTAAAGAGTCAAGAGATAGAGTTCTGTATGTATTTCTGTCATCAGATAGATGATAAATTATTCAATAGAGGAGCTACTAAAAATATAGCTGCTAAACATGCATTTGAAGACGGATGTACCCATATTGTCTGGCATGATATAGATATGATACCAGAGGAAGGAGCAGATTACTCTTTCCCTAAAGATAACCCAAGACATATTGCTACTAAAATTTCACAAATGCAATATGGATTAAAGTATCACGAGTACTTTGGAGGAGCTGTAGTATTTTCAAAAGAACAAGTAGAAAATACAAACGGATACTCTAATAACTACTGGGACTGGGGAATGGAAGATGATGATTTATTTTGGAGATGCCATATTGAAGGGTATACTAATGATACTTACCTTAACGATACCCCTGTAAAACAGAAAATTGTAAGTTTTGACGGTGAATCTTCTTCGATAAAGGTACCCTTCCAACGAAAGTATAGAGGACTTACAGCAGGAGACCATACTATATCTATTTTATGCAGACCTTTACAGCAACCAGAGAAGAATAAAATATTTCTTATAGGAGATAAAGAGAATAAATACGTAGAATATCCAATATTTAGAATACCAGGATATGATTACGGTTTATCTTTTAATAATTCTAGAGCTCTTTCCTTAACTTACTGGAATAACTTTAACGACCACAATTATATGTGGATTAAGAGGTATAGTAACCAATGGAGCTGGGTGACAGCTACCTTTGATAAGTATAATAAAATGTCACATTTCTACCTTAACGGATCAGAAGTTGACTCTAAAGCAGGGTATGGAAGCCCGTCCCCTAATCAATGGATTGGTAGTTTAAAGAATTACGGATTAACAGATATTTATTTAGGATACACACCCACTGTTATGCAAGGAGGATTAAACCAGTTTTTTAAAGGAGATATTGCAAAAGCATTTGCATGGAATAGATGCTTATCTACTTCAGAAGTAGCTGCCTTACATGAAACAATACCTACCGCAGATATAGTATTAGACCTAGACTTTAATGACCCCTCATCAACTTATGAGGCTAATAATATTAAAATTAGTACTATAGATTTAAAAGTACCTAATTCTATCATCCCACATAGAGTAGAAGGTAAGTTTAGATGTTTACCTCATAAAGATGAAGGATTAGTGAATGGAAGATGGGCGAAAGGAGATACAACAGCAGCAAATGAAAAAAGATATGTTCTACAAATGCAACAAGGTAAGATAGACCACAAAAATGACGGAATAAAACAAGTAGAGTATGAATTTATAAGTGAGGAAAAATTAACTCCTTGGGCTAAAATGATTAATATAAAACTATGAGCGATAAAGCAACAGCAGAACTATCCTTTGTAAACCCGGACTATACTGAAACTAAAGCAAAGTTAGACGAGATAGGACCCGGAATGTGCTTAGCTAAATGGACGCAGACAACTATACATTTACAAATGGGTCAGACGCATTCATGTCATCACCCTTCTACACATAAAATCCCGGTAGCAGAACTTAAAAGAAACCCTTCAGCACTTCACAATACTAAGTTTAAAAAACTTAAAAGAAAGGAAATGTTAGAAGGTAAAAGACCTTGTGAGTGTGATTACTGCTGGGCAGTTGAAGATAATTCTAAACAATTTTCTGATAGAGTATTTAAGTCTAATGAAATGTGGTCAAAACCTCATTATGATGAGATAAAAGAATTAGGATGGAGAGAAGACTTTAACCCTAAGTACGTTGAAGTAGCATTCTCTAACCAATGTAACTTTGCTTGTTCTTACTGTGGACCTTCTTTTTCTTCTAAATGGGCAGCAGAAGCACAAAAATACGGAGCTTATCCAACAACTGAAAAATTTAACGATTTAGAGAGTATAAAGCAGGAAGGTAAAATGCCTATTCACCATAAAGAGCATAACCCATATGTTGAAGCATTTTGGAGATGGTGGCCTGAGCTATACAACGATCTTCATACATTCAGAATAACAGGTGGTGAACCGTTACTATCAAAAGATACTTGGAAAGTATTAGACTATATTATAGAACACCCTAACCCTAATAAGAAACTAAATTTAGCAATTAACTCTAATTTAGGTATACCTGATAACTTGGTGGATAAATTAATTGAAAAAATAAAACGTATCGAGGATGAAGAAAGAGTCAACGAATTTATTATTTTTACTTCTGTAGATGGATGGGGCAAACAAGCTGAATATATTAGAAACGGCTTAGAGTTTAATAAGTTTTGGGACAATATAAATAAAGTACTGTCCGCTTGCCCTAGAGTTAATGTAACAGTTATGTCTACATTCAATGCTCTTTCTGTACCTTCCTACTATTCTTTAGTAAACGGTATTTACAAGCTTAAAAAAGATTACTCTTCTACAGATAGGTACTGGACTTCTGCTGTATTCTTAGATACATCATACCTAAGATACCCTAAACACCAGACTATACAGGTCTTACCTAAGTATTGGGCAGAGGACATACTCCACGTAGCTCAGTATGTAGATTATTTAGGTATTCCAAAATTTGATAACAGATTAGTAGGGTACTCTGATGTAGAAATACAAAAGATTAAAAGAACATATGACTGGATGAACGCTTTCATACCAGAACAACAATTAAAAAGACAGAGGTATAACTTTGGCAAGTTTTTCAAAGCACATGATGAGAGAAGAGATACCGATTTCTGTAAAACATTCCCTGAATTAGAAGATTTTTATAATGATTGTTTAGAAATAAATTTATGAGATTAGATGATAAAAGATCGTTCGTGTTCATTGACGGTAATAAACACGGGTTAATAAAATGGTTACCAGCAGATTGTTTACTTGCTGATGAATTTACAGTTTTGGCAAGAATTAGCCCTGATTATGAAAAGATAGATAAGTTGTTAGATATAAGACCAGTCATACAGCAAGTTGTATTAGGTAAGAACGGAAAACATATGGGACTCTGTTTTGTTGGATACGTAGACGGTGATGGAGTAAAAAGACACAAGATTTCTTACGAATGGTGGCAAAACCCTAACTGGGCTAACGACCCTGATCCGTCTAAAGACCATGCTTTAGATACTAAAATTGATTTCATGCCCGGAGAAAAACCTGAAACTATAGATATAGTTCTAGAGAAAGCTAACGGCAAGTTCTCTATGGAAGCACTAGGACAGGTTCATGAACAAACTTACAATGGTATTATAGACTACTCTACGTGCTTTACATGGCTTGGATGTGGTAATAAAACATTTGTTAGTGAAGAAGATAATAAAAGACATGGTGCTATATACTATGGGGATATTTCCCTACTTCATATTCAGGACGGTAAACTACTTACTAAAGATAAAAATTTATTCTTTGATAATTTTGAAAATTTTAATGTTTACTTTAAAGCAGATAAAAAGAAAGTAATATACTTCTCTTCTGATTTTGAAGATACTACTATGTATAAAATTATGGATAAATCTGCTAACGGTAACCACCCGTTATTATTCGATAGAGAGTGGTTGGATATTGGCCCTAAAGCATAAAAAAGGTTTTTATAGAATGATTGATAAGAGAGTTATACTAACAGAAGGAGATAGTTGGACTGCTGGTGATATTATTGACCCTAAACTAGAAAGTAAATTAGGAGGCTTTGTAAACCACCCCGATAACGATCAATACAGACTACCTAGAGTATGGCCTGGTAAATTATCTAAATATACCGGTGCTACTATTATTAATACCTCTGTAGCAGGATCCTCTAATGACGGTATACTTAGAAGAACTATAAATAAAGTTCTCGAACTAGAAAAATCCTATAAGATTAAAGACATACTTGTAGTAGTAGGATTTACATCACCAGAACGCAAAGACTTTTTCTATAAAAATGGTTCCACAAGTGCTTGGGATACAATGTACCCTTTGGATATTGAAGCAGATCATTTATCACCAGATAGAAAATTATTCTATAAAGAGTACGCTAAAATTTACTGGAATGAAGAAGAGTATATTTCAAGATATATTCAATCTGTTCTACTACTTCACTCTTTTTTAGAAAACAAAGGCATCCAACATATATTTTTTAATGCTTTTTATGAAACTCAAGTAGATGGATTATTAAATAACAAACCTATTGAAAATGAGTTAAACAGATTGCAAGTTAAATACGGGGAAGGTAAACTGGAACATTTAGAGTTAAACAATACACTAATAGACTATTTAAGAGTACACCAAGAAGTATTTGTAAACACAAGTTTTAAATCTTACATAGGAGATAACCCAGATGCTTATGAACAATACCACCCTACTGAAGATAGTCATAGTATATGGGCGAAGCTTATAAGAGATTTCTACTACAGTAAATACACATACTGTATTACTGACAATGTTAACACAGCTACCTTACATGCTCCTTCAAAAGAACAACTTGAGCTTTATAAACATATACCTGAAATAAATGAAGTGGATAATAGAGGTTTCCCAATATGTAGACCACTCTTCTCTACATCAGATATGCACTGTACATTAGGGTTAAGACAAAAACCAGTGAGTGAATTAAAAAGCTCTGAAAGTTTTCTATATATTACACTACTACACCACGATAATAATTTAGCATTTAAACATATAGACCTATTACCTGAATACGTATTACAAGGAGCAAGAGAACATAAATGTAAAATTATATTTGATAATAGCTTAGAAGGTCATGATGTAGAAGAAATAATACCTACATTATATGAATCTCTAAATAAACTCAACATACCGGCTCATCAAGTATACTATGTAACTAACAACCTATATGCTGAAAGACATCACCAGGAATACGTTGCAAATTTAGTAATCGATAACTATGTTAATGTAATATCGTTTATGTATAACGTTAGCGATGTAAAAAGATTAATTTACTCTAAGAATATAGTACAAGGAGGAAGGTTACCTCAAATGGTGGATATAGACAAACTTATTAAATTTAAAACAGAAAATTTAAATGGAACATCGACTTTTCTTAAAGTAAACCGCACAGGGAGAGCAGAAAGAAATTTGTTTATGTTATTTATCAATAAACATAACCTATACCACAAGTTTAAAATCAGCTTCCCAGAATACGGTGAACAGCATAGTTATACACACTTCCCAGATATTACCTCAGAAGAGAATATAGAATCATTATTATCTAAAATTCCTTTTGATATAGATCAAACCGATAAAGATAATCACGGACCTCCAGGATATGGACAAGGAAAGTTTGATGCTGATTTACCTTTTCAAATTAAACATTACGACTCTACATTTGTAAGTATAGTAATGTGTGCCTTCCCTCACGAAAATGCTTGTCATTTACATAGTTCTACTTTTAACCCAATCTACTGTGGACACCCTGTTATACAGTATGGACCAGTTGGACACATAGCAGAAATGAAAAAAAGAGGTTTCAAAACGTTTGATAAATGGTGGGATGAAAGTTACGATAAGGTAGAAGACGATTGGGAAAGATTAAAAGCTATTTTTGATGTAGTAGAAACTTTAAGTAAAAAAAGCCCAGACGAAATGCTGAAGATGTACATAGACATGAAAGACATATTACAATACAACTCAGACCTTATTTACTATTACCATGTTAATAATAACCTTACTAATAGAATAATTACTAATGGACTATAAACCTCTCTTTAACGGAAAGTTTACTGTTATAACTAAGGATAAGTTAAAATTTGAACTTCCATCTATGTTTGTTAATATATTTGGCTCTAAAGAAGAAGTGTCTTTTGAAATACAGAACTATCAAATTGAAAACGACGAAGCGTATAGCGGTCATTTTATAGTAGATAGTTTAAAGAAACAGAATATTGAACACCTTATAAGTTACAGTAAACACCCTCTTGGCAGAAACACAGTATACTCTACTAAAGTAATTCACGATGGTGTAGACTCAGTATGCCACATTGACGATTCTTTTATCTTCTGTAGCGTCTGGACTCTACCCTTTATATTAGAAAACTATCGTACACGTACTTCTTTATACGGAGATATTATGTCACATAGAGTACTATTTAAAGTTGAACCTTTTATACCTTTGATATGAGAGTAGCAGTATGCCTTAGCGGCCAATTAAGACAGTGGCATTTAGGTGCTAAAAATCAAAAATGGTTTTGGACAACACTAAATAGGAATTCACAACAAGTAGATGTAGAGGTAGATTACTTTGCTCATACTTGGGATTACAGTTGGGACAGAGAAGGTGTTTCACAGGAGTATATCGAAAGAGAAGTAAACGAACAGGAGTTACAGGACTTTAAAAATACTTTTCAATTAAAAAGTTTTGAAGTAGATAAAAGAAAACAAGATAGCTTTAGAGGTAACGACCACTGGAGTGCACTATTTTATAGTCTGTCAAAATCAATACTTCAGAAAAAAAAATACGAACTAGATAACAACTTTAAGTATGATGTAGTTGTAAAGTCTAGACCCGATGTTGTATTCAATCCTCATAATGTATTTGCTCACCCTAGGTTATATAATAATGTAATATTCTCTACCCATGGATCACCTATGAAAATGGAGTTTGATATGTTTAATGTCAACGACTGTGTATTTTACGGTAATTCGTATACTATGGATTTAATACCAAACCTTTACTTCTACAGACAGTTTGGAATACAAGAAGATAACATAGAAAACTATAGAAATATTCATCCTCTAGGACCTGGAACATTAATGAACGAATATTTTAAAGATTACGGAGTTCACGCAGTTGTAGACAGTCAATTTCACGAAATACTACTAAAAGAAGGGTGCCCTACAGATTTAGATTTGCTAGAACTTAAAGACTTTAACATAATGAAAAAATACTTTAGCGCTTGGTATGGAAAATAAATTTATAAATACAGATAAAAAAGGAACTGTAATATTAACGCATTATAGATCTGGTGGAACACAACTAAGGCATATTTTAAAAACTTTTTTAAAAGTCCACAGTATTCCTAGTGAAAATTACGGTGAAGTATCTTTAGATTTAGAAGACTCTAACTTCTATGATGAAATTTATAATTTATTTTTCAACAGCAGTCAAACCAAATATAGGATTATACAGCTAAACAATCCACTAGTTATTAGTTTCTTATATCAGAGCTCTTTATTTTCAAAACTAAATGAACAGTACCATATAGTATATTTAGAAAGAAAGGATCATGCTAAATGTTTACTATCACTTCCACTATGGGAAAAATTTATTAAAGAAGGG
>TARA_R110001606_G_scaffold1051_3_pt1 | contig 14092 bp, 34 predicted proteins | sample TARA_R110001606 | Tara Oceans TARA_R110001606 (sample SAMEA4398315) | marine metagenome | biome: Polar Biome; feature: [SRF] surface water layer (ENVO:00010504); material: water (ENVO:00002006), including particulate matter (ENVO:01000060) such as... | depth 5 m | reverse complement strand
TAGCTGGTGATGAGTGGATAGCAGAGTGTAACATAGAAGGATTAGAAAGTATAACAGAATACTCAGATACTCAAGAGTGTATAGAGTATATAAACGAAAACATACATAAATGGGATGAGTTTCATGATGTGTAGTTATTTAAAAAATAGTTGTATATTTGCTAGGTTAACAATAAATTTTTAATTATGGCAGATGCTAAAAGATTATCAGAAGAAAGATTAAAAACAATTAATGAAATTGTAGGATCGTTAAACTATGTAGGTGGTAAAATTACAGAGTTTACTGTAGAGGGAACTCGTGCTACTGAAGCCTATATAGAATTAAAAAAACAACTAGAAGAGCAAAAGGAAGCTATTCGAAATGAGTTTGGAGATGTGGAAATAGATTTGCAAACTGGAGAATTAAAAGAATCTAAAAAAGAAGATTAATGAAAAGGTTAAAATCGGAATCTATAAATACGATATCATTTGTTAAAAACCTTAACTATGTTTTAAACTCATTTGATGTCAAATTAGAAAAAGTGGTTGGTAGTCAAACGCTTGAGATTTCTGATTTACAAGACCTTAACAACTTAGATTCTTGTAAAGACTTTATTCGTCTTAACATTGATTTGTTATCAAACACTGTAGAAGGGGGTGAGTATTATCTCACCCTCTCTAACGGCTCAATGAGTGTAGATTACCTATGTAATATAGAGACATATACTACATCACAAACAGGTTCAGGTATATATGAAGACACTGTAAGGTTTTCAACCTATTAATTTGTAAATTATAGTAATGGGATTAATAGACAACATCACAAACTTTTTTGCATCTGTAACTAATGTTCAAGCAACAGAAGCAACCGTAGCTACAAACGAGTTAGAAAACTCAATTGTGGATTTAAATGGTCGGTACAAACTAGGACATACTAACATTGGTGACTACATTAAATTTGGAGTCAACGATGACTTTCCAGTAATCTTAGAAAAGATGCTTCGTCAGTCTCCAGTACACGCAGGTATACTTACAAAGAAAGCTAAGATGATTGTTGGAAACGATATATCTTTTGACGATAGTTTCTTAAAAACAAATAAAGCTAAACAAGAACTTCGTGTTTTTCTAAAAAATTGTTCTGGTAACAACAAAGGTATGTATGATGTACTTATACACTCTGCTTTTCAGTATGAGTCTAAAGGTGCTACTGCTTTATATGTTAGATGGAATAAGGCTAAGACTAAAATACTAGAAATAAAATCTTTAGATGTCAAAGGTGTTCGTGCTTCTGAACCTAATGAAGCTGGAGATGTAACACATTACATTATAAGAAGATCGTTTGGATACGGTTCAAGTTCAGTACAACACAATGAGCCTAAAAAAATCAAAGCCTTTGACAAGTTTGATAAAAAACAAACAGAGGCTTTATTATATATTGCTAACCCTTATAGTGGTAATCCCTATTACGGAGTACCTAACTACATATCTGCTTTTCATTTTATTGAATCGGATTTTTCGTTTGGTAGACACATTAAAAACTCAGCTGAAAATGGCTTCACGCCTAAAGTTCTTGCAACATTCATTGGTCGGAATATGTCTAATGAACAAAAAGCAACTGAGTATCAAAACTTTAAAGAGTCTTTCACAGGCCCTCAAGCGGACAACTTCATTGTAAGCTGGGTTAAGAAAGAAGAAGATGCCCCTAGATTTACACCGTTAGATGTTTCTAATCTTGATAAAACTATAGATGTATTGTCTAGGCTTAATGATGCAAAAATACTTACAGCTCACAATATAACATCACCTACATTGTTTGGTGTTATGGTTAGTGGTAAACTTGGAGGTACAGGTAACGAGCTTGTAACTGCATATCAAATATTTAGAGCAACTGAAACACTTCCTAACAGAGAACTTATATTAGGTGGTTTAAATAGAATACTTTCTACAGTTGGATATGAAGAAATGAATCTCAAGATTGTAGAACAAGCAATTAATTTAGAGAGTATAAAAGGTGCTAACACAGAAGATATAGACAATGGTTAATGTAATATTTATTGATGATAATTACTTATACCAAAACTTCCCTCTTCCAAAGAGAATGGAACGTGCTGCGTTGTTATCTATTGTACAGTTAGAACAATACACTACACTACAAGACCTTCTAGGTACTTGTCTTTATGAACATATGGAAACAGGTGTTTTAGACCAAACACTAAACACAGAGGAGCAAGAACTATTTAAGCTAATGAAATACATATTAGCTATGTACTCAGCTAAAGCTTCTATAACAATGCTACGCACTCAGACAGCTAACACTAAAAGAGAAGAGTCTGTCCAGGATCAATATGTTCTAGATACATTAGTGACAAATATAGATGGCAAGCTAGGATATATAGCTAAGCGTATAAGTCAGTATGTAGAAGGTGTAGCCACTTTAAAAGCAATAGCCACTGCAACAGATTGTGGTGGTGATTTATGGAACAAACAAGAAGTATATAACAGTTCAGTTTATTATCCATCTACAGGTATTGTAGATCCAACCTGCGAATAAAAAAAAACCATGCAAGATCCAAAGAAAATTAATATAACAAGCGGTGTTATATCTAACGGTAAGACATACTCTGTAGAATTTCATGCAGATAATTACGATACAAAGGTAAAAGTAGTTGACAACGGAGTTGCATCGTTTCACTCGATGGGTGGTGCTGGTGTAACCTACACTGCAGGTACAGGGATTAATATTAATAGCGGAGTAATTAGTTCTACAGTTACAGATACAGATACAAACCACTTTATTAATAATGTTTCTCTTAACGGAACTACCCTTGATTTTACTGGAAGTGGTGGTTCATTTACCGGAGCCGTATCTCTTTCTTCATTAGCGAGTGCAGAAGCTAATACTGTCGCTTACGTTGGTGGTACTATTAATACAGATAGCGTAAGCTTATATAGTTTGCGTGACGAAGCTGAGAAAATAGTCTTGACAAGAAGTGTTGGTACTGATGTTAACTTTGTTCTTGAAGCAAATACTACATTTTTAAATACTTTAAAATTCGGTATCCTTACAGTTCAAGTAACAATAAATACTACTGGTGGCGGTGGAATTTCATTAAGGTACAAAGATTTAACAGGTAGCACTGTTCCCTTGATTGGAGCTGGTACGCCAGCAGGAAGTGGTAATGTTGCAATTACATTTGGATATTTTGGTGGTGCTGGATTACAGTTAATCGCAGTTTCTGAATACTAATGGAAGCCTCAGATTTGAAATTACTCGCTTTTAACTCAGCAACTCTGCTAATATCCTTTGCAGCAGTAGAAAATATGCTAAAGTTTGTTTTACTTATAGCTTCTATAATATATACAATACAACGTATACAAGAACTATATAAAAAAAGAAAAGAGAAATAATGTCAGAGCCTAAATCTTTTTTAAAAGAGAATTGGTCTATGCTTATTTGGTTAATTGCAGCTGTCTTTGCAGCCGGAGGAATATACGCTGAGTTTACATCCTTAAAAATGGAGCTTAGAATAGTTCACGAAAGACTAGATAAAAAGATTATTCTTATAAGTTCGTTAGAGGAAAGAATCTATATTCTTGAGCTTTCTGGTGAATATGAAAAAGGTTTAAGGGGATCTATTAAATAAAAAAAGGGGCCGAAGCCCCTTTCCTATTTTATTCTACCTCTCTTGTCTACCGTTCTCACGGCAAAGTAACCACCTATCACGGTTACACTAACCATTTCCCATAGCCCTATCCATCTTTCGCTTACGCTGGTAAACCCAACTCCTTCAAAGAAGGTCATAAACACTAGAAATACTACAATGGTTGCAAGTGTTAATGGTCTAACATTCTTGCTTAACCATGAGTCAGAAGATAAATCACTGCTCCAACGAGAAGATATCTCTTTCTCTATAACAGCTCTTATCTCTTCTCTTTCTTCAGGTGTTTGTACGAATCTATCTACTGCATCCGCCACCGCATCCACAGTTTCCTTCGCACCCCCTGATAATATTTTCTTTAGAACACTCATAACTAACTACCACACCCTTCACAATCAGGGTTGTCAATGGAGCAAGCCTTCTCATTAGCCTCAGAGTTCGTCATCTCATCTACGAAATCTGCAAAGCTGTCATCAAATCCAATGTCACTGTTGTTCATTTTTGTTGTCTTTTTAAATTTATTATTAAAACCTTCTCGTTCCAATATTTGTTCTTGCCAGGGATTCATACTAGTATGTCCAGATAACTTCTTCTGATTTAGAAGGATCATCATCAACGTGTATAAAGTTTTTAGCCACGCCTATTCTAGTAAAACCAGATTCAATTAAAGAAGATATTATAAGAAATTTCTGTCTAGATGTAGGTGCATAAATATCACAAGCTCTTCCAACAGTATGGCTAGAACTAGGTACACCACCAACCTTTGCATTATGTTCAGGAGTTCTGTACCCACTAGTGATTTTAAATCCACATCCTGCCAACTTCCTTGCGTAAGCAATCTTATTAAGAAACTGTACGTTCATTTGATCATAGCTCCCTTCAACATCAGGAGAATCAAACTCGTTGTATTCAAAGTAAAGGTGGAAATTTTTATTCAGATTCTTCATCTTCTTCTTCTTTATGTTCTGGTTCATCCCAATACAGGAATCTCCAATCGGTTTTATAATTTACATTATTCATTGACAAGTCTTCGATAAGTGAACTCTGCTATCAGACTTGAATAGACAGCGTGTAATGGATTCAATCCTATTAAGCTATAGATTATAAGGCAACACCAAAATGAGAGGCACATAACGCAGTTAAATGGCTTGTAAGGTATAATGTTTTCTATCAACCAACCGTAAGGTTCAAATACAAAAAGGTATGCGAATAAAAATCCCATACCAACAGCTAAAAACCATCCTTCATAAATCTCTATCATAACTCTTTACTTATCTGTTCGTCCTTTATATATCTAACTAGTTTGTATTTGGCTTCACCATTTTCAATTACTAGAACTCTTCCTTTTATTCTTTGTCCGTAAACATCTCTCCATTTTAATGACACGATTTTATTTGTCATAGTGGAATAGATCATAGAGATAATTAAATTCGCTGCACTCTTTTCTGGCTTATAGTAGTCTAGAAACTTTAAGCATACTCTCATAACAGCTTCGTCTATTAAAGACTGTCTCAGCTCTTCGTTACCATTTGTTATAAATGCAAAGTGAGATATATCTCTAGAACGATTAAGGATAAAAGATCCTAAGTCATTAGTTATATAACCTTGTTCAGCTGAGGCCTTAGCCTCAATCTCAATCTTTTCCTTGTTGTATTTCGTTTTCAACATGGTCTACTATCTTGACTATTTCAAATAAATAATCTGAAAGCTCTGAGGTTTCAATGTTGAGTTCATAACCCAAACGCACAAGTGTGATTTTGTCTCCTCTGAGAGTAAGTTTTTTAATCTGTTCATATAACTGAATTATAAAGTTAGCTTCTGATTCAGTGATTTCTTCGTATGTACTATAAATTGCCATATGGTCTAATAGATAAAGCCTTTTTCGGATCAAGCTCTGCTATCTTATCTATCATCTGATTCTCTAATCTATAAGCAGCTTGAATTTCTTCAAGTGTTGAATCCGTTCCAAGGTTCGCAAACAACCCACTCATCTCGTATAGATGTAGGTCAATGCGATTCTTAATTAATTTACAATTAGTATAGTTACGTTTGCTCATAGTAATTAAGATTTGTACACATTAGGATTACCTCATAAGTGTTCTTAGGTAGGTCTCCATCATATGTTATTTTAACTTCCGTGTAATAGTTCTTGTTATCGTCTGGAATAATACCTTCATCAACAAGGGTATCAGCGAGAAATTTTGATACAAGAATACCATTGTCAATATCAAGCCTGCTATTATAGCGGATAACCATCCGAATACTTTCGCAATTAAATTTATCATGCTTTGAAAGCTCTGCTTGACAAATAATTTTATACTCATCTTTCTTCTTCTTTCTGTACGTCCAGTGTTTACCTGCATAAATCATGTTTAAGCTAGGCGGCTTTGGAAGTGTAAGTTTTATTTCGGTGATATCCATCTGCAAAGATCTTTAGGTACACGATAGAAAGCATCAAGTCCTTGACGATGTGTTGTTGCTATTCTTCTGACTTCCCTAAACTCTTCCTTGAATATCTCTGAAGAGTGAGCTATACATAAAGCTTGAGACTCAGCACAAACTAGCACATAGTAAAAACCCTTGCCTTCCCACTTCTTCTTTCTACCTAAGAAAGATACAGTGTTAAAAGGAAAGGATTCTTTATCAGTCCAGGGATAATTGCCTTTTACCTCAGCTTCAAAAAAGTGGGAGACTCCCTCTTTATCTATAGCTTCAAGGTCTATACCGTAGTCTTCTTCATCTATTATCTCTGTGACCCAATCTTGTTTCTTAAGCCAAGCTGTAACAATAGCTTTTCCGTAAGCGTCATTGGTATCGTAGGATTCTTGGTTGAACTTCCTTGCTTTGAATTTACTCATGGCTTGTTTCTTATAGCGATTTTAAGTAAGATAAGATATCCAATTAAATCTTGAACTGTATCTTCTGTCGCATCAGTAATCCCTCGTGATTTTATACGCATTAACTTATCGTCAATTCTTGCACATAAACTATCTACGGCATTACCTCTTGAGAAGATACCTACGGGACTAAGGGCTGAGTCACCGTAGGCATCATTCTTCTCTAAGAGCAAGTTTGTAACTTCCGCAGAAACTTCGATAATTAAATCTCTTGTTTCCATAGTACTAAGTTAATCGTTTTCATCTAACAAGTCAACCTCTATCTTGTAAATCTTTTTAACATTATTTCCTTGTAAAAGCAATCTACCAGAACTTGGATTAAAAAAGATATACTTCTCTGTACAGCCTGTGTAGTCTGACACATCAAATTTATATAGGTTTCCGTTTATAGATATGTTACCATCTTTTTCCACAACAATGTTTAAAGCATCGTCAACATTGAATCTTAAGTATGCTCTAACTAAGTTAGCGAAAGCAACTTTACGATCAAGAATTAGGCTGTGGACCAGCGAACTTTTTCTTTCCGGCTTTATCGTATTCATAATATCTATTCATTAGTTTATCGTAATATAATGTAACTGATCCTAGCTTACCTACAATCTTAGGCTTTGCCTTGACAACAGTAATCTCTACTTGGTTCTGTTCATATGGCACACCACTTCCATCTTCTAATCCGAATGGACATCTCCATACGTTTATAACCATCATACCTTTACGACTCCATTGCATTCCCCCGGCTATGTCATTCATAGTTGGCTTGTCTACATACGGTATTCCGTTTTTGTATTTAGCTTGTTGGTGTTTAGTGTGTACTGTAACTATACTATGGTAGTTCTTCTCAGCTGAATGCTTTCTAACTTTAGTAAGTATCTGACCAATAGCTATGTCATCACGAACACCTGATGATATGTCAGTCTTAATCTCTGTAAAAGGATCAACAAAACATCCATCTATATGTATGAAGTAATCTTGCTCAATCTCTTCAACACAAGTATAGTAACCTTCTATGCTTAAGTCTTGGAGACCACTATCTATAATATAGAAGTGTTCGTTTATAAACTCTAAAGCTTTAGCAGTCTCTTCATCAGTAGCAGTCATGTGGTCGTTAATCAAGAATGGCTTACGAAGATATACCCACATAAGTTCTGCGAATACTTCCGTTGGCGATCCTGTCTCTGGGCTATATACTGCCCACTTCCATCCACTGTACTGTGCTGTGTTCATCATCAGTTCAAAACCAAACTGTGATTTACCTTGATGCGCTCCTGCATATATATATGTAGTGCTACCCGGCTTCATAGAATACTTGTCAAACAGATTATCAAATCCTGTCCAAGTACCTTTCTTAACTCCTTCTTTTCTTAGCGATGTTAGGTTGCCCTCTAACTCATTCGCTGTGTATACAAACCTGCTTAAACCCATTGCTCTTTTTATTTATTTATTATAATCACTTTCTTTATGTGTAAAGCTCTCGCTTAATTCTGTCCTTGAAATCTCTTCTGATACATGGAAATCATAAATCTTTTTACCTGTTAGTTTTAAGGATGCCATGAGATTCATTATCATCTCTGGGCTAGAGTTTATGTCATCAATGTTTTTCATCCTAGTTGGAAACTCTAAGTCTCTGTAGTTGTTAGTGTATCCATTTCCTTTCTTTACTTTGTAAGCAACCTTTAGCTTTACATAGTATATCATTTGCCCTTGTTCGATGGGCTTTTGCTCTGGTTCCATTTGTTTATCTGTTTAAGTTTCTTAGCTTTTTTCTTATTGCGTTGAGACTCTAGATTGTCAAAATAATCACGCTCCCAGTTATCTTCGTGTGGTATAAACCTCATTTCTCTTTGGTGTTAAAGGTTTCAGTTGTCAAGTAATTCTTTACAACTCATTCTTTAGATCCTTTATAGTAAAACCCATGATAACCCATAGCGTGTAGTTTGGTTTCCATTAAGTGACAATCAACTGCCTTTTCAAATGTACCAATAACTTCATAACCTACGGTTATCTTTCTTCCTCCTTTCACACTCCTATGTTCATTCATTCTATCTCTAATAGAATTAGTCATACCTACATAATGATGTTCTGGTATATAGTATAAGGTGTAGTGACCATCAGGAGTCCTCTTCGTTTTAAAGTATTTTGATTTGCAAACCTTACATTCATTTCTATGACCTTTACCTCTTCTATGAAAGTCATTTAAGGTCTTGTGCTGATTACATATCCTACACTTCTTCATCTCTCTTTGTTGTTAGTTAAAATAGAAAGGGGAGTCAGTCTAGACCTAACCACAAGCTTTTATATATTAAATTTATAAAAAACTGCTCCCCTTCTATAATTAAAGAAGGAGGGCTATGCCCTCCTACTGTTAAACTAAATAACTATAAAAAATACTAGAACGGTAGTCCATCATCTGTATCAGTGTCGTTCACCGCTGTTGCTTTTGCTTTAGCGTTGTACTCTCCTTGAAGTTGGATGTACTTACCACCATCTCTTTTGTCTTTGATCTCAAGATTAACCCAACCCTTATCATTCTTTGAATTGGTTAGCACTTCGAAATCTTGTGGGCCTAATGCCACTTTAACAATCTGTCCATACTTCGTATCGACTACTGTTGTCTTACCTACAAATACCTTGTCTGCCATCTTAATTTAATTTACTTGGTTGTTATTAATAATTGTTCTAGGTGATCGTACTTTGAGCGGAGTTCTATAAAGCTTTCAAAAAGTGTTTGTACTTTTTCAGTTAAAGCCTCGTCAGAAAATTCCTCATAGGTGTTTATAAAACTAACAGCTTTGTTGTAGTTTCTTTCGTACCGAGTGTCTGACATTTTAGTGTCATGTGTTTCGATATATATAGATACACCTTTTGCATCTGTGTTTGTGATTCTAGATATCTCACGGATTCCAAATCCGCAGAACTTTAGAACTGAGCAAGTCAATGCTCTTGCCATAACAACTTCTTTCTTCTTGTTGCTACCCATGATGTCTACTATACTTGTACCTGTAACTGAGGAACAAGCGTGTAAACATACATTCTCATACTTATTAAATTTCGCCATACTGTACATTATAAGGGTTAAACTTTTGGTCAAGAAAGAGTTCCTCGTATAGGCTCACGGATGTTTCAAATTCCACATTACCAGAGTGGAGAAACCTATCACTAGCTTTGAATATTCCTACCTCGTAAGGAAACACTTTCTCTATTACCAAAAAATAAAAATCATCTACACCAAAAATCTTACTGTAAAGATAAGCTTGTTGGTTATACATCATCCACGTTGCACTCTTCTTAAAATCGGCAAGTGATTTAGCAGTAGTCTTTAGATCAACAAGATATTTTGTATCACCATTATAAACTAAAGCATCTGCCTTTCCTTTAAATTTCAATGTGGTAAAGTTCTCAGTCATGTGTTCCATTACGCCTGGAACCTCAGCTTCAAATCTTTCTCCCATTAGCTTGTCAACTTCTTTAAGTTTCTTAAGCTTGTCATACATATTATGAACGGTATCGTAATCGTTCTTTGGTAAGATTAACTTATCAGTATGTAAAGCCTTGAACTCCTTATAGTCGTTGCCTCTCCTTGTTCCATTCCAGAGAATCGTTTTGTCTACACCTTCAAGAAACAAAGCATGAAGTGCTGTTCCCACATCAAAGAAACTTGCTGATGGATAAGACCACTTTCCTTGTCTCATTAAATGAAACTTAGTTGGTGATTGTCTTAGCAGTTTCAACATACTATTAGACAAGTACTCCTTGTCAGCGTAGTACGCTTCATCATCCTTGAATCTCTCTAGTGCATCCATTATAATAAATCCTCTAAGTTATAAATTAAGTCAGCTAACTTGTGACGATCTATTGACATGACATATACAGATTCTCCGTACAATAATTGCCACACCCTAATGTCATCTACGCCATCTTCCTTTTCAAATATAATCTCAAATCCACTTCCATTTGAAATAGAAATTTCCTTGAGTTCTCTATGAGGAAAGTCTTCAGGATTAAATTCCATTATACTGAAAGGATTTCAGCTTTGACCTTGTCTGTCACAACATACTTTGATAAAGCAGTTTCCACTGCATCCTTCTTACCATCCTTGACAGCCTTTATCATGTTGTCTTTGATATCCTCTGTCATCTCCTTCAACGCAGTAGTCTTCGTAGCTTTAGTGTTAGGCGTACTATTCTGTTTTGCGATTGCGATGACCACCTCGTTACTACTTGCAATTGAAGTATCAATACCAATACCGAGATTAGCCAATGCACGTCCCCAAGCACTCGTCTCACAGTTCTCCACATAGCTTGTCTTGTTTATAAAGCTACTAGACTTGTCCTCTTGTGCAAAGCCAGTGGCTATTACCATACCATCTGCGTTACAGATAGTTGCTCTTATCACACAAGATGATTCGTCTAGGTTTATCATCTCTGTTGAAAGAGACCAACCTTTATAATCTTCCGCCAAGCGGAAGTATTTTATTCTCTCATTTACCTCAACATATTGCTTGCCCTTAATGTTGGTGGTCTTAAACTGATACTTGCTCATAATTAATTGTTTAAAGTTACACTTGATTTACTACAAAGATACACTACCTTGACGTAATTTACTAATATCTTCGGCCCTAGTTCTTAACAATTTCTCCACAACGCTATGTTCTAGACCACTCTCTATTACGATCCTATCCAACTCTACTCCAAAGGATTGCTTAAGCCCACCCTCTGAGCCAAACTCTCTCTTGAATACACTCACCCACATATCTAGTGAAGTCAGAGCTAGATGGTCTTTAATATCTAGCATACCATCCATGACTTTAATGGAGTGAATTATTGTTGCATGATGTTGTCCAGCTAACCATCCTATCATCTGAAGCTTTAGGTTATACCTCTTCCTCAGGATATAGAAAAGCGATTGCCTTGACATAACTACTTCTTTTTTCCTCGTCTTTGATAAGGGATCGATACTGCTTATCAGCTCGTAGGTTGCGCAGATTTTTTTGTACTTGCTCTTGTTTAAAAGTATCGGTAAATTGTTGCTCTTTCTCATTTTTGTTTTCTAGTTTAATTGCGTTCTTAAATTTAGTTACTATTCTTTTCTTGGCGCAGTAAGCAGCCTTTGGTTTAAGGTCATACATATTGTCTATCTCGGTTAAGTTGTATCCCTCTAGAGATTTGCTTAGCACGTTGCTCTCTATCTCTGTTAGGCTATACTCCACTGCGTTCTTGTAGAGCATATGAAGCCCTCCTAAGTCATCGTCATCCACCGCTAGGGCTTTAGTATATGCATTGTACATCTCTGAATCTACATCGTATACAAACTCAGACTCTGTGCGTATATCTAAAAGTCTTTCGTTCTTCTTTTTATACTGACTATAAGATTCTAGTATACCATACCTTATCGAATACATCAACATACTAACTATCTTACCCTCGTCTTCAAAATCATATCCGTACTTTTTCAAGTATCTAGTGACGTTTACTATCGAGTGATACCTTGCGTTGTTTACGTTGTCATCATTCCAAAAGGTGTAACCATACTTCTTTGCTACAAAATGTATAAACCTATTATCCGTTGGGAAAAACCCCTTTAATTTTCTGTCTGTTAAAATCATTTGGTATTATAATATATAATAATATAATAATAATATATAATAATATAATAATAATTATAATAGGGAGGCTTATGCCTCCACTATATAATCATCAATCATTATCATAAATCTTAAAAGTTATGTGTTGATAAAATTACTTCACGACAAAGTTCCCTTGGTATCTTACTCCTCTCGTAATTGTTTTTTAATCCTTGAGTACCTGTACTAGATCCTCTTGGAGCAGAAACATGACAAGGTTGTCCGTTCTTACACATTGCTCTTGGTATCCAATTGTCATTGTTTGTCCAGATATCTGTCGGCTTCATTCTATCATCTCCGTACTGACAATAAGTAACCGTCTTCATTACAAGACTCTGCATAAATTCCATCTTACGTAACATACCTCTTGGATTCTCTATGTAATAATACAACCTTGGGTTGTGCCAAGTGTAGTGGTCAATAATCTCTAATGTTTTCTTGACCATATTCATACCCTTGATTGCATTATCAGTCTTAGGAGTTCTGTCTTTATTCCAATGCCTACCAATACTAGCAACACTAAAGCTAGTGCAAGGTGGTGATGCCCATATCACATCAGGAATAAACGGAACATTTATAGAATCAAAGTCCATTATATCTGTAACGTAATCAATGCCATCAAAGTCTTCTATGTCTACTGAGAATACCTCGTGGCCTAGAGCCTCAGCTTCTTTTCCTATACTGCGGGATCCTGCAAATAATTCTAATATCTTCATCGTATTTTATTTTTACATTTGACATTCTAATACCCATAAATCGTATAGGTACTCATCATCTAAGTGATTGTTCTGTATGTTATTTTCTTTTTCTAAGTAGTACATCATAAATAAAAGTTAAGGTTCCTAGTGTAAATGCAAACGCACCTACAACACAGATGATTTCTAAAATTATAAACATTAATATCTTATTAGCTTAAGTCTTCGTTCATACTTGCGAATAAGTCTCGCACAATTAACCATGTAATCCGTTGTTGATTCAGTCCATCCAACATTTGTACTCTGCATTGTTGTGTTTATTATCTCCCAATGCAAGTCTCTTATTGTACTATGTAGATAAGATATGTGTCTACGTTTTCTTACATACTTTTTCATTCAGTCCAGGAATATCTGTACGATGGATAGAAATATTCTTGGTCAGCAAGATCTGTATCGTCATCTATATATCTGTAAACATCCGCTTGTGAATCATAGTATATCTTTCTGTTATTTTGCTCGTCAATCATATCGCCTTGCTCCTCTGCAAAAACATCCTCGTATGTAGACATATAAATACCATACTCGTTAGACTCCTCGTACCCCTCAATCTCGAACTCAAGGTGCGGATACATCTCAATCATCTTGTGCAGTACAGGTCTTGGGTCTGCCCAAGCCGTTGACATATTATACGTATGAACATAGTGCAAATTGTGGTCAGCTGAACAATCAGATGAGTGTAAGTTTGAGTTCCATTTAGTACCCCAATTCTCTCTATTCCAATCGTACCAATTTGGCACACTATTAATAAGAACACCACCCTTACCACTTGTAGTAAAAGATTCAAGATTAACTCTATCCTTTGCACTTATATTACCCCTATATATATTACTAGGTTGTGGTATAAAATGATTGAAGTCAAACTCATATTCCTCTGTCTCATAAGACTTTGAACCCTTGACATTCTGTACAAACTCTTGTACCTCTTCTCTCTTTCCTGTAATATCTATTCTTAATTCAAACCAATTAGGCATATCAATTATATTTTAAATTTAAACGATAACTTAGTATAGATTCTATTGAATCATAATCTTTCAGTATAGCTTGACTATATTGTTCAGCCATTGCATTAGCAATACCATCAAAGGTCTTACTACGAAGTGTCCTTCTCTCTTCAGGTGTCTTAGCTTTTGATAGTGCATCATAGTACCACATAGCTTGACGCTTAGTCTTTCCATTCTTGTCG
>TARA_R110001606_G_scaffold29177_1_pt1 | contig 14105 bp, 13 predicted proteins | sample TARA_R110001606 | Tara Oceans TARA_R110001606 (sample SAMEA4398315) | marine metagenome | biome: Polar Biome; feature: [SRF] surface water layer (ENVO:00010504); material: water (ENVO:00002006), including particulate matter (ENVO:01000060) such as... | depth 5 m | reverse complement strand
GTGGTTGCCTATGTAGCTGGACGCGGCTAACCCTAAATCCAACCATTTACGTTAAATATCTACCTATCACTATTGATTAGCTGAAAAAACTTACGCACATCTAATCTAAACCTTACATCTGTATTTTTTCCTTGAAAGTAAAAATCTCCGAGTTTATCTAGGCTTTTAGCATTGTCATTAAATAGAGTGATATCGTTCATCGCGGCATCAATAAAACTCTGAATTTCCATAAAGTGTTGGCACATTGATGTATCGTGTAAGCCACAATGATAAAAACAGCGAATCACGGCTGCGCATTCGTAACTTAAGCTTGATAAGGCTTTTTCTATGGGCAAGAAGCTGGGGTCAGGTTTTCCGGCAAAATAACTTGATTGATTCTTCATCGTTCCCTCTCCTAATCATCCCTTTTCTGAAGCCGCCCTTTAGCGCTTGTTTTCTGAATCACTGCTTTCTTAAGCTTTGCTATCTTGAGCGCCGCGACAATGAGTAAACATAAAGCGCCTTGTTTCACTACACTGATCTGATATACAGCCTTGCGTCGTATTTCAGTACACCATTGGTGAGCCTCTCAATTCGTAAGGCTTGTTTTTCTGGGATCACATTTCCCCACTGTGAAATCGAGCTGGATGAAATACTCAATGTGCTGGCCAAGCACTGCTGAGTACCAAAATAGCGAATGACTTTTTCCTTGTGCATGACAATATACCTCCCAACCCTGAAGTTTGTTTTTATAAACCTTACAAGTAAATAAAAACAAACTCAATATAGTTTAGTATTCTTAACATGGATATTTCAGACCGAATCAGACAAAAAATGACGGAGCACAATTTAAAAGCCGTCGACTTAGCGAGAATGACTGGCGCGACCAAAGGGTCGGTGAGTCAGTGGCTCAATGGCATTTCGTCGCCTGGCGGAAAGTACATTGTCTCTCTTACCAAAGCGCTTCGCTGTGATGCCAATTGGTTATTTGGGGGAATCTCTTCCGATCAGACCTATGCTCATTCTTCTCATGTAAATTCAACGCAGACGGCCACCAAACTACTGCCCGTCATTAACGATGATTTAGCGAAAAAATGGAACGGCTACCATGATCATCCCAACTTAGAAAAAAACACTCAATGGGAACATGCACCTTCTACAATAAGCGATAGTGCGTTTTGGATGGCGGCGGTAGGAGACAGCATGATCTCCCCTATTGGTCCTTGCATTGGCGAAGGTCATTTGATTTTAGTCGACCCTACTGCGGCCGCAGAAAATGGGCATTTAGTGGTGGCCCAATTGGATTCAACCGATGAGCTGACATTTAAAAAGCTCGTCGTGGATGCCGGTCAAACCTACCTCAAACCACTAAACCCTAATTATCACGCTCTTGCTGTTTACGATAATTATCGAATCATTGGTGTTGTGGTAGAGGCCAAAATTTTACTTTAACACCTCTCTTCACCAATAAAAAAAGCCACAGTAAGTGGCTTTTTTTGTGCCTGTGCTATCAGATAAACCTCAATAAGTATATTTTTATTGACTTTTATTGGTTTAAATATATAAACTTTCGTTTTGAAATAACCAAACAGGGAAGGGAAAAAGTATGCTCATTCTTACTCGACGGATAAACGAAACCATCAATATCGACAACAACATTCAAGTCAAAATCATCAGCGTAAAAGGCGGACAAGTCCGTATCGGCGTAACAGCACCAAAAAACGTGATAGTGCATAGGGAAGAGATTTATAAATTGATCGAGGATCAAAAGCGTCAAGTGGATAATGAGTCGTATTGGCCGTAACGAGTGAGCGGCATAAAATCTCAATGCAAAAAAAACAGAGATCACGAAAAAAGCGCAGTAATACTCGGGAATAAAATAATTCTTTAAGGGATTTGTCGTTCTTTTTTTGGGAGAGGGATATGTTGATTGGAGCATAAGGTGACAAAACACTCAACGAAGAATCAATGAGTTACGGGGTTCTTTGAACCATAAGTTGACAAAGAAATGAAGCATAAGCTGACAATTTTTTGCTTACACTCAAGTATTTACTCAAAGCACGCCAAGAGTTTGTTGTAATTTTACAAGAAAGTCTAATTATCTCATCTATTTGTTAGACTATTAAAGAACAAATAAACTCACAACCAAATGCCTTCTAATTCTAGCTTTGCACAATGTTTGAATATGTCGCGTCATCAAATAATTGTAAAGCCAACAGATTCTAATTTCTTCTTTTCGGGTTGTTTAAGAGACTTCACAGCCCATATAAGGAATTCTTTTGGTCGTGAAGAAGCAACATAAGCGAACCTAGCAGCTTCGCTATCAGGATCTTTAAGCCAATCTTTCCAATGAGAGTCCTTCCCTGATATAGCGGACGATATAACTATGGTGACATCATGAGTTTCCCCTTTCGCCCCATGAATTGTTGATTTTTTGTACTTAAGCGAAGGCGTTGTTGTCACCCCTAATGACGAAGCGACTTCAAGTTTGGCAGAACCTGATGGCGCAGATAAATTTACATTTTCTAATGAAGCCAATACGCTTGCTATACTTTCAGAACAAAAATTCTGCTTTGGAATAGCTCGAATTAGTGCTTTTGCGGTCTTAGTCCAACTTGACCAATTAACATCAATCTTCTGTAGATCATTGCCAATCAAATAATGTAAAGACTCATATAAAAACTTTCGCCATGAAAGGTTTGAGACAATAGATTGAGGACAATTGAAACTATTCGGTTTACAACTTTCCTTTAAGTGATAACGAAGAAACTCAGAGAAGTACTGTAAAGACTGGTTTAAGGCTTCCATATTCTGAGGATTATACAGCTTAATCGCGAGCGCTAGCTTCTGTATGTTATTTGGCCCAGTAACAGAAGTCTGGAATTTATTAAGTATGGAATGACCTCTTGATACAACAACATTGTTGTTAAAACCAATACATTTTTCCTCAAAAAATTCTATCAGTTCTGTAGGGCAGCTATCATACTGAACAACAAAGCACCTTGGTTCAAGCCAAGACATACTACCAACTATATTGCCACGACCAGTAAGTTTCATACAGAGATCGACTATGTTTTGGCAGCTCCTAAAATTTCGAGTCAATTGCAAACTTGTAAAGCTATTAACCTTTACGAATTTATTAACTTTAATAGGTTCAACATCACGAAAACCATAGATTGCTTGATGAAGATCTCCAACAAAGTGTAGCTTTGCGCCATTATCAGCAAGTATTTGAAGAATGGAAAGTTGCTCTTTTGACAGGTCTTGGCATTCATCAATAAATATCAGAGAGTACCGCTTTACTAATAATTTAACGAAATCCTGATATTTTTCATTTGTTAATGCCTCTAAAGCCAAGCACTCTATGTCTTTGTAGGTAGCGAATCCTCCCTGAAGCATTCTCAGTTTAGCTTGAATAAAGTCTTTCGTTTGCCAGTCGATTAATTTTAGAGCACTCAACTTGTTATCGCGTACAGAATCCCCTGAATCAAATATTACCTTTTCGTTTTCTTGACCGATTGAGTAATAGTTTGCAGCTATGTTTCCTCTCTCAGCGTATTTGTATTTAGTACGGTAACCTATATGCGCTGTAGATTCTATTATACGGAGCGATGAATCACCTCCTTCACCAACATAATTTGTTAGCTCTGTAGATAGAGGAGATACTATATTCTTGTAGATGAAGCTATCAAATGTGCCTAAGAAATGCGGAAATATACCCCGACCATGGGGTAGATATTTAGATAGCCTGATCGTTAACTCATCAGTTGCACTGTTGGCAAAAGAAAGTGCAGCTAGACCTCCCGGGTTCTTTTTCCAAGAACTGATTTCCTTAGCTACTTTCACTGCAACTACCTCGGTTTTGCCACTTCCAGGGCAGGCCTCTAAGAATATGTGCCTATCAATATCTGAGTTCACATAGTTCAACTGCTCCTCCGTAAACTCTACCGCCATCATTTATTCTCCGTGACATCTAATGATGAAGCCCACAGAATCGCATTTTTGATATATTCAGGAACTATAAAATCAAACCCACTCGTCTGGATTCTATCGCTCAAAACTTGAGCAAATAGACCTTTTCCGATTTCATCATCATCTATTTTTTTAAGGATTTTATGGGCAGCCTCCGCAACCTCGTTAGGTTCTTTTCTAGTCCAATCCTGCGTAGACATTCCTATAAAATCTTTTATCACAGTCCCACCTTTTATAGGATCGGGCCACAGGCTTGCAATTATCTCTGACATTAACGCTGCATTGTTACCAGTCATCGCCAGGTCATACTCCAATGTTTTATACTTGCTTACAAAGAGTCGCGCATTATCTGAACTATTTATGCTATCAATAAGTTTAAGTGCGTGGTTAGTACCATCTTTCATATTTCCTTCATGAGGAGTGAAATCTATACTTACTTCTTTGTCCTCATTTGCCTTTTTCGGATCAGGAACTGTCTTTGTTGTTTTCTTAGGAGGATCTAAATCTGTTACTCCTGCACACCTTACTGGAATGTTCTCCCCTTGTTCTTTTTCTACGGTACCGTTTGTCCTTGAAACGTTGCAATATAGTTGCATGAAGTGTTTAAAGTAGATCCCATTAAGGTTGATTGTTGAGACCCCAAGGTCTTCGAGACTATTGCGCCCTTCTTTCTGTTCCTTTAGAACTATTTTTGCCAAAGCTGGAATTAGCATTTGCTCTGCAATCCCTTCGACAAGAATTACACCGCTAGCAAATAGTAAATTTGACTTTGTTACATCTAGCCAACGATTAATGAATTGGCTACTGGGTGTCGGTAATCCACAATTTCGTAAAGGTGTTGCTACAGGAGTTGGTAATTTAGATATATGAATTATCGACTCAAGCTCAACCGAAGAGGCTAAAACTGTTGAATGCGTAGTGACAATAACCTGAACATTTTTATTCTGTTGTGCTACTGATTTGAGATGGTTTAGCAGTCTAATTTGTAACTGTGGATGTAAATGAGCTTCCGGTTCTTCGATCAGTAGCAACTTAAAAAGAGGTTGTTCTTCATCCTCATCATCTAGAGTAAGTTCAGCAAGAATTGAAGCTATATACAGTAAGTTGTTATATCCTAAGCTGTTTTGGCTAAGGTCACGGAACAACGTCTGCTCCTCAGCCGACAAGTCCGGAAAGAACATTAAGGTAAGGTTCTCTGCGATCTTAGTGAAATCACTTTCGGCAAATTGAATACTAGTATTTTGTGCAAAATGATGTCCAATTGCTTTAGTTAAGTTACTTGATATCAGTGCGTTAGCACCTTTAATACTCAATGTCTCATCATTTGCCAAGGATTCGTTGAAGTTCTTCAAACTAGCTTCAAGAGGATGTAGTACGTCGTCTTTTCTACATTGTTTTAGCTGCTTGCGATTTAGCGCTTTAAGAAGTTTTGAGAGCCTAGACTGACGACCGTTCGATAACTTTGCTTCAGCGTCTCTTAGCGGTGGCAAATAGATACATTGAACTAGATCTAACAACTCAGGATCAAATTGGGAACTTTTGGACTTGCCTCCCCATATAAATTTTTTGAACCTTCCACGTATTTCTTTATTTTCAGCTTGTAGATTTAATAATGCTGTATTGGAAGCTCCGACCCAAGGAAGAAAGGCTACTTTATCTCGTGTATTCAACCCATCAAATTCAGCACAAATTGAGAAAGATTCGGCCGCTTTCCCTTCAACTACGAATGGGCGAAAAAAATCATCGCTAGTGACGCTATATCTACCCGATTCTGAATCTTGAAATAATTGACGAATCGCACTTATGATCGCTGTTTTACCTGCACCATTTTCGCCAACTATCACATTTAGTCCATCAGATAATTGAACATTGAAGTCTGTGCCAAAGCATCGAAAACCTTCAGCTTTTAAATTACTTATGTACATGCATTTCCCTATTTAATAGCTTACAAAATCAGGCCACATTTTAAGTTCCACCAGATATTAATCAGCTTGTTTTATTGCTATTTGTAGATCCTTCACGTCCTCTGAAAACTCACTCGTTGACAACAGCTCTACCGAATCCTTACTCAGTGGAAAGTATGGACTAACTAGACTTTACTAGACAAATATAAAATGGAATTCCCATTAGGATAATGAGCAGGGTTAGAGTAATTTCAGTACACCAATTCGACTTACTGACCACCAAAAGAGTGAATGATCAAGAACAATAAATCTACAGTTTTTAACACAAAGCTTAGCCAATCAATTAAATACTATGCTATATAAATATTTGCACGATTATTTATCGCCCATTTATATAAGGAAAGTCAAATGCAAATAGACGGACATCATACCCTAACTTATGTCGTAGCCCGTTACGCTGGTATCAATCATGATACGGCCGAAAAGGTTGCCTATTCGGCACAATATGTAGATGAAGCAACAAATGATTCTCAAATCCATTTTGAAAATGGTGCAATGTATGATCGCATTGTATCTGCACATAAAATGCTTGATTACCGAAACACTCAAGAGTTAGCGAATAACTTAGTGTGGATACCTTTTCATTTTTTACCTGGTAACGCAGGTTTTCCATCAAGTGAAACTCCAGAAGGAAGCTTCATAAATCGATTAATATGCATGCCAGACAGTCAGGTAGCTAGAGACATGTTGAAGATGGTTGCTCAACATTGGGAGCGACCATATGCAGCCCAAATGATGGGGGTAGCTATGCATGTTTACGCTGACACATTTGCCCATCAAGGCTTCGCTGGCGTTATACATGATGTTAATCGGGTTGATGAATTAGAATCCACATCGACGAGTCTCTTACAAAAAGTCAAAGACAATTTATTTAGCTATGCTATATCAGAGTCGTCGCCCCTAGGCCATGGCGCAGCCCTGTCTTTTCCTGATCGTCCTTATACTTCTTGGGAATATCAAAATGGGCTTGGAAAAAAGGTTGAACGAGATAATACAAAGATTTTTTTAGATGCCGCAGATGCTATGTGCAAAGCGATGCAATGCTGGAAGTCTAGAGACACTTCGATAGATATTGATAATCAACCAGGCTTAACAAAAGATCAACTAGCACTTATTAAACACGCATTACTTACTATTAATGATGACAGTGGAGACGCTCGTCATAAAGAATGGTTAAAGTGGCTTCAAGAAGACAAATTCGAGCTGGGAGCTGTCGATTTAAGTTTTGATATTGAAGGTCAAGAAAGCTGGAAATTTAAAGCAAGAGGCGAAGGAACAAAAATAGACGGTGTTTTCAAATACCCCTACTCCGAAGCTTTTCTAACCTCTGATTGGAAATACTTTCATGATGCACTAAAAACCTATCGACTGGAGATCATTCGAGATGTACTCCCAAGCTACGGCATTTGCGTCGCCTAACCCAAAACTAAAGCAACTTGATTGGTCAAATAAAAACCCATTTATGAAAATAGTATATCAAAGAGTTATTTTCGTTATATTTATATCGTTTGGCCTAATGGGCTGCGCCTCTCACAAATCATTAGGTTTAGTTAATAACTATGCTAAGCAAACACACGAAGTTGAAGAAGCTCTTTTGGAGGTCTATCAGCAAACACATAATGCACAAGTAGATGCTGTACTAGTTCAAGCTTCAAGAGATGGAATTTCGAGCAATGACCTACTTATTAAGAAAATAGACAATCGAGGTCAAGTAACAATGCTACAAAACCTTCTTTCTTTCTCACAAAGTATATATCTTCTCTCTTCAGACAACTACGATGAAGATTTAGACTCCTATTCTAGACAGCTCAATTCTTCACTATCCTCATTGTCCGAACTTTCTTCCACTCTAGTGATAGACAAACCTCAGATAGAACTAGTATCGAGTAGCGTAAATGCTATCTCCAAAGCATATTCAGAAAGAGCTAGATACAAGAGCCTTAAACAAATACTAATTAGTTCCCAAAGCATCGTACAACGATCATTTCAAACTCTAAGCAAAGAACTCAAAGCATGGGAAATGATCTCAAAAGTTTCAATGGAGAAAGAGCTAAGAGCTAGACTCTACATGCTGAATAATCCCAATCGATGTGAGGCAGAAAATGCAAGATGTGCGGCCCTCTACCACTCATTAGAAGAGCGCATTGAGGCATACAGAAAGGCTTACATATTAAAGTCGAATATAAACTCTTTAAATACTAAATTTAAGAATTTAGAAAGTGCATTACAAGCGGTCCAAGATCTAAATATTGCTCTTGTCAACTCTCTTAATCAAACCGATACTTTTTCGAAGGCTTCAGTAACTAATGCAATCGAATCGACACAAATACAATTGAAGAAGTTAAATAAATTCCAAAGCACCTTATAGGCCACAAAATGATAGAAACGCATGAAAAAGCTTATGCTGAAATCAAGTATCTTTACGATGAACTTCAAACATACTTAGATTCAATAATAATGACACCTGAACAAGAACATATTTGTCTGAAATGCGAGAAACTAGGTGACAAAATAGTTGAATACAATATATCCATAATTACAAATAATTCTAGATTAAGTCAGTCAAATAATGAGGCGTTAAGCAGTTTACTTGAGGAAGTCAGTTTAGCTAGAGCTACCATTAAAAATGATATTAACAAGGTGAAATCAGTAGCAAAAGCAGCCAGTGCCATTGATAAAGTTTTGGAAAAGTTAGTTGGGTTTGTATGATTTTTTTGGAAACGACTACTGTCTAGCAAACTCAGGTAAATCCACTCCTGACCTACGGACAAGGTAGAAAGCACTAATTAGTTATGAATCACCCCATTTCATTAACACTTTAGCACCTAACATGTCTCGCCCGTTTAAATTTTTATAAGGAAGTAGTATGTCTATTAAAACTAGCGATTTAATGAAATTCGAACCTATGTATAGCAGCGAACAAGAGGACAAAGCACACAAACTTAGAGGGGCTTTTTTAAAAGACTTCCCATTAGATAACCTTGAGAGTATGGAAATTGACGATTATGTCATTGGTCATGGGACCAATTCATTCTGTGCTCATGTAGAAGCAAAAACTATAACTTGGGCGAATATCCAAGGTTCCACCTCGTTTAAATTTGGCATTTACTTTGGTCGAACTAAGTATGATCCAAAGAAAGTCTATCGTTTTTCAAAAAAGTTTAATAGCACTGGAAACTCTGAAGAAGCTTATCGAAATGTAAAAAACGAACTTTTAAGACTTATTGAAGCTGGAAAGAAAAAAGACTTCCATGAAATTGATGCTAACAAGACCTCCCAGATGTTTAAAGCAAAAATATTGAGTCTTTATTTTCCTGAAAGTTTCATCAATATGTGCAGCGCTGAACACCTTAAAATAGTTGCCAAGGAACTAGGTTATGCTGATGACTGCTACATTAGTGAGATTCAAAATATTCTTGTACGCGAGAAAAATAATAACGAAATCACCAAAGGTTGGAGTAATCCTAGGTTTATGCAATTCCTATATGCCAAATATATTAAAAAAACGCTTGTAGGTTCTCCCAGTTCAAAGCCTGATAAAAAAAAACGAAAGCCGTCTGATCAAAGTGTAGATTTCGAAAAGTTGAATCAAATCAGAGCAGAGAAAGGCAAGAAAAGTGAAGCATTTGCCCTTGCGTGGGAGAAAACGAGACTAATTGGAGCTAACTTGGGTAATTTACAAGAAAAAGTAAAAGATCTAACTGATAAGCCTAGTTTCGGATATGATTTTCAGTCTTACTCAGGTAAAAAAGTAAAGCGCTATATCGAAGTTAAAACTATTAGCAGATGGAAAGGTGGATATCATTTTTTTCTTTCGGATAATGAGCGCTTTAGATCCGAGTCAGAGGAGCTTCGAGACAATTATTATTTCTATTTAGTTGAGTATGATAAACATAACGAGCCAAAAGATGTCCACGCTAAGCTTGCCAAGGATTTTTATGGAGAATGTGAGCTTAACCCAATTGCTTACAAAGTTGAATTTGATTTAGACGATGTCAATTAGGGACTCTACCTTAGAAACTAGGGAACATACGATTAAGTCGGCAACATGAGACAATCTTGCCGACTTCATCCATTGATGACTACAATTGCTCCTCCACTAATGTCATCGAGAAGCAATTTTTCAATCTGTTGTGCTTTCATACATAAAGTTCCACGTTCACTTTATAACTAGCTGTAATTCTTTCGACATTGTTACATACCATCAACAATCTGGCTACGCACTACAGGACGTCCCAGAGTTTGCTAGTGGCTATCTGGTATGTAGAATTGTTAACGACGTCCCCCTGAAGAAAAAAGTAATAAATTACTCTTCTAAGATGCCAATTATATGCAATTATATTTTTTCATATAATTGGCATCTTCCCGTTAGATGGGTCGCAAAAACCACACCACTTTGCTTTTTGAAAATCACTTCTAGCATGTATTCTTTCCGTGTTTTTGACATGGCAAGCTGCATTAATAAAAAACCAACTTTTCTTTCATTCCTGTTTTTTTCTTCGCCTAATAGCTCTGCGGCTCCGCGCCCCCACCACGGCGGTCGATTTATTTCAGGTAACGCCAAACTCTCCGGAACGGCTACCCAAAAAGAAGGATTCTTCAAACCACTAGCTAGAACACTCACAGCCCAGCCATACCGGATTACCCCAAAGAAAGGACACAACCAACGCAGAATTGGCACGCACATTGAAATCACGTCCTGTTAACGCTCTTTAAGAAAAAATAAAAAAAGAACACCTGGGGGCAAAAGGGGACAAGCCAAGCGAGTAAGAGAATAAGAAGAAAAGGATTAGTTGATTAGGGTATCTAAGAGGTTGACTCCTATACAAACTATAGGGTGACTATGGTCTTATAGCTGGATAATAAATAGGCAGGTTTGAAATGACCGACTGGCCATACCGACGCATCGATCAAATTTTCACCAGACAATATCGGCTCTAGACGACTCGAGCGAGATCGCTTCAAGCGACTATCCACTTCCCTGCTCATAGACGTGGTTACCACGGTCACCTCTTCTTATGCTCTATCAAACCTCGTTAATTCATCTTGCCAAATTCGGCTAGTCTGCTATCTTAGATATTGGAGCTGATTGCCAAGGCTGTAAGTGACCTAAAAGACAGCAAACCGAACTACCTGCCAATTGCAGTTGATCTTAATTAACCCTGCTGGCAAGCGTAGTGACTTAAACACTTACCACTACCTATAAAAAAGTCCAGCGTTGTTTATAAAGGATCACTCTCATGAGTACTGACCTATCAAAGCTTTGCGCTGATTTTCTGCGTAACAATCATGCTTCCCAATCCACTGAAAAGCTAAAAGCCTCACATGCCAGAGAACTTGTTGCAGCATTTTTCGGGTATAAAAGCCATGCTGCGCTTATGGCTGAAAAGACCTACCCACTGGATCAGCTCGAAGAGGTTGATATCTTCATTCCTGATGTACCGTTGATGAATGACAGACGCTCAAGATTTAACGGTTTGCCAAATGACCTTACCCAATCAATCGACCTTGCTAAATTTCTAGCTGAAAAGCTTGCAGATGAAGGGCTATGCGCTGCAAATATTTGGATCTATGACACACTCGAAAGCTATATGGCCGAAGTTTTCCTACCCGATTGCCAATCTCTTATAGATAATCAGCTTTCTGGAGCAATGGCTGAAACCAATGCGGAATTTTTCGATTCACCTTATTATGAAAATGTACAAATCGAAGATCGAGGTGACGAGCTGGTTGTTATTGCCAAAACCAAATACAAGGGCGAGCCATTGGAAGATAAACCATTCTGTGGCGACACACTTGATATGGTAGTTCAGGTGACATTTCCTCGCATGGCAAGCAAGCGCGGATTTCACGAATTCGAGCTTGAAGTTGGGGGCAGCGTCAATGACGACTGGGCTGACCCAGAACTACGATATGGCATACGCCCTCAGAGCAGATTAGCAATGGAACTTGGCCTAACCAACGAAGATCTCGATTCGCTGGAGTGGGACACCCAAGAAAACCGCAGTAATGACGGTATGCTCTATGACCATGTGCTGACCTTTAACGAAAATTGTCCACCTGAGATTTTAGAGAAGATTGAAGGATTATCGGATAATTTGACCATCCGTGTTTCTGAAAACGCTTTTGACAGCCCTTATCCAGATGAGACAGATGAAAGCATGCATTACGAGATACCGAATATCCGTCCCAAAGATCAGTGGCTTGAGATGACAGGCGGCTTTCAAATTGGAGAAAGCACTGAGCAGCTCAAGACGAGACAAGATGAAATTCATGTCATTCGTAATCGAATTGCTGAAGGCAAAAGCACAGTAAATGATATCGAAAGACTCTCTTACCTACTTGGTAACGATCAAGACTATTAAGGGGATCTGAAAATCAATGGAAAAAAACGTACGCTAAGCTGTACTAGCTCAGACCTGATCGGACCCACCTAATAAGACTTCGTTGCAAGACTTGGTGTGGTTTAATTCAGGCCGTTACAATCGCTATGATCGGCTTAGTGTACGTTTTTGTTCCGAATTTTGATGTAACATCTCATCAATACCGATAGAGAAGGAAGCCCACCTTTAGCCTAGATCCATCAATTTCTTGAAATAATAAATTCTCCTTTAAGTGCGGAAAATAAAACTAAACAAGCGCATATTATCTGACAGGTTATCAGCAGAGTTCTAAACCAGACATAGGGGCAGTTGATATTGTACTAATGAAGCAAAACCATGACGGGATTTTATCTTACTAGTGTAGAGCTTTCTTAAAAATATACAGGATGTAACAGGCATGAGTACACTTTATATCATTGGTAATGGATTTGATTTACATCATGGGCTACCTACATCACTAACTGATTTTAGGAAGTATGCTGAATACAGTGCTTTCTCTCGCTTGTATGAAGATGGCGTTTTTATGGTTTGTGCTAACCAGACACTGAATGAGCATTGGGAAAGTCTGGAGGAGAATTTATCTAATTTTGATGTTGATGCACTCATTGAGCGTGCAGCAGAATACTATGATGATGACCCTCATGAAAACCAGTTTGTTTATGAAGTTGAGTCTGCCATTGATGTGCTTACAACGGGACTTAAGAGGGGTTTAAGCAAGTATTTGTCATTGGCAGAATCTCAGGATGTTGGCATAGACAAATTATTGAAAATCGACACTAATGCTCGTTTTCTTTGCTTCAACTACACAAACACTCTTGATCGCATTTATAACATACCTTCAAATAGGATTTGTTACATCCATGGAAAGCTAAATACACCAAATGCACCTATTGTTATTGGACACGGTATGGAAGATTCTGGATATATGCCTCAGGATGAAATTGACATATCAACGCTACCTGAAGAAGCACTAGCAGCATATGAGGACTCTTACTCTCCTGACTATGAATATGCAGTTAAGGAGGCTCATGGATACTTTAAAAAGAGCTATAAGGATACAGTCGCTTGTATCAATGCTTCTAGCGAGTTTTTTGAGTCTTTATCAGATATTGATAGAGTGATAATTCTTGGACATTCTTTGGGTGGAATTGATTTGCCTTATTTTGAATGTATCAACAGGACTGTTAGAAGCGATTGCCATTGGGCAGCTACTTATTATCAAAACGACCAAAAAAGAAAAATCTTCGAACGCCTTGAGGGGATCGTGAATGATCGCAGCAGAATGAGTTTATTTGAAATATCCCAATTAGTAAGGTAAAGATAGAAAGCAGTTTAGAGCGTCAATTATTGAAGATGCTGGACGATTTGACCCAGATTAATAGAGCTTTTGTCTAGTTAATATCTAAGAACTAAATATCACCCCCGCTTCAATGAATCCTAGCAACCGTAGGAAAATATAATGTTAGTTACAAACGAAATAACACTAATGGCCAAAGCTATAATGGCCCAGTTACCAATTCTGAATGGCATATCGAGCACTGATGAGCACCAACAAGCCCTTATACTTTTAGAAGACTTGTTAGAGCACTATGACGAAAACCTGATAATTATTGAAGCCTTAAGCAATGTCATTTCACGGTATGAGGATAAGGCAGCAGAGTTTGATGATTTCAATAAACGACAGACAGCTATCAATCTAACGACGGCAACACTAACAGTCTTGATAGATCAGAGCCTAAACAATAAAAATCAGGTCTGAGTTCGTTACAAGCAAAAAAATCCAACGTGTAATTATGTGCAGTTTATC
>TARA_R110001606_G_scaffold333660_1_pt1 | contig 14111 bp, 12 predicted proteins | sample TARA_R110001606 | Tara Oceans TARA_R110001606 (sample SAMEA4398315) | marine metagenome | biome: Polar Biome; feature: [SRF] surface water layer (ENVO:00010504); material: water (ENVO:00002006), including particulate matter (ENVO:01000060) such as... | depth 5 m | reverse complement strand
AGCCGAAGGCGCAATGTAGTGGGCGTCGCCGTGCCTGCACTGGTTATACGACAGTTTAGAATTTATGTTAATGCTAATATTCAGAAACATGGACACGGATAATCCTAGAATTTGAACTGAATCTAGCAATGCTTATTAGGCCATATTTATCGTGCATAACAATAGATTCCCATACTCCAACTGAATCCGTGCTTTCCGGTTGAGGCTTCCACGCGTCCTTTGCTACCAACAACAAACGTTGGTGATCTTTATCTGATATTTGTAACTTGTAGTTGGCATTATATAAACCAAATCGGTCTAACGGAAAGCTAGTATGTGATTCTGATAAAACCTTGTAACTCTCGTTAATGGAATACCCTAGGCTTTGGCTTAAAAAATCGTCTATCTCATGGTGCTTGCTACAGCCACATAAGAAAATTAACAAAATAATAATTAGGCTTTTACTCATATTTTCTTCGTATAACGTAGAGCTTTGCGGCAATTTTGTAGCCGCGAAGCGGTGGAGAAATTGTCCGGCAACAGCGACTGGTTAGGCTTTATTGCGCTCATGGCGGGTGAGCTCCTCAAGGACCGCAATTAAAAGGCGGTTAGCGGAGTTTCCTCTCCAGCCGCGCACCGCCAACCCAATACCAACACCGCCCAAAATGGCCAGTAAATAAAACATAGGGTGGTTTCCGAACCGAGCCCCGAGCTCACTCGAAAGAGAGGACAAGAACAGAAGCCCACCAAAGGCCAGTAACAGCGAAATAACGCCCATCCCGAGGTTCAGATAACGCCATCGATAGAATGACTCCTCGGTTTTCTTAAGGTTCTCAAGGTGGCGCTGTTCTTGCTCTGTCAGATTCATATAACGCCTAACAGTGATTAGACCGCATTCTGCGGTAATGGTTAATGAATGCTTCTGTATAACGCCGTGAACCTGCGACGGGGTTTGGGCAACTTTTGTATAAAAATCATGTTCTTGCGGGGCGTGCGGTTAGAATCTGAGTATTCGCTTGAACTCGGTATTTTGTGAATTCATTACTACTGTATAAATAGCCAGTTACTGCACGCCATGCATGAAACCCGGCCCAAAGCTCGTTGCACATGCAAGGGTTTGCGCGAATCTGTGGAGGTTTTCAGGTTCATGCTGAGCACAGAGAATTTTGCGTTACCTGATTATCTCCGATCTTACATGCGACCACTGCTTTTTTGCCCGCCTGATGACATCTTTACCAAAAACACGCTGTTAAAGGCAGGCACGCTACCGCCCCACCTGTGCGCTTAATCTTTGCGCAGGGTGTAGCCGTTTTATGAGTTGAGTGCAGAGGAGATGCCTGGCGTCCATGCCTGGAGGGGAGGGGGCTGACTGTCATCCTTGCTCTGATTTGATAGTGCCGGAGTTGTCGATTGTTGCCAAGTGTTGGTTCGGGGCGCCGTGCAGAACCCAGGACGATATCTTAGGTGAGAGCTTTACTCCTGGTTTGTACAAGTGGGGTAACAGCGTCAGCCGACCTTACCTTCGATGGCGCAGCCAACGATGTCTGGGTTATGCAGATATCACAGGATTTGTTGCTGGAAACGGGTGGGGAGGTGCAATTGACTGGCGGCGCCAAGACGGAGAATATCTTCCGGCAGGTGTCCGGTCAGACGACTCTACTCACCCATTCCACGCTGAAAGGTATTGTGCTTAACAAGGCTCAGATCGTTATGGAAACAGGTGCATCTTCAACGGTCGCGTACTTGCCCAGACCCTGGTCACACTCGATGCGGTAACCGCTAGCCAGCCCTGAAACGGGTCGCGGTAATGAAAAGGACCCCTTGGGGTCCTTTTTTTTTGCTTGCTGGTCCGGCTTTAAACCATGCGCTGCAACGCGCAGAGTTTGTTGCCTGATGGATCGCGCAGGTAAGCGAGATACATCTTCATGCCGCCGCCTTCACGTACACCAGGCGGATCCTCACAGGTGGTGCCGCCGTTGGCAACGCCCGCGGCGTGCCAGGCATCAGCCTGTTCGGCACTTTCCATCGCGAAGCCAATGGTGCTGCCGTTGCCATGGGAGGCAGGTTCGCCGTTAATCGGGGGGGAGAGTGCGAAAGTGCCGGTCTTGGTGAAATAAAAGCAGCGACCTTTTTCGTCGATTACGCCGGGTTTGCAGCCCACAACACCGAGGATGGCGTCGTAGAAAGCCTTGGATTCCTGAATGTCGTTGGCGCCGAGCATGACGTGACTGAACATGATATTTCCTTTGAGTTACAGATATTGTTGTGCTTTTTAGCGTGACTAGAGTTCAGTGAAACGCCGCCGCGGTCAACTTGAAATCGTAACGACCGGAGACGGCGTTCACATATTTCATCAGAAATCCAATTCTACCTTGGCCCATAAGGTTCGCCCGGGCTCGTTGATTGCGACTGGATCTGCGGGGAAGCCGAATGCTGAATTACCGGCCAGGTTGAGGTGCTCTGCGTAAGCTTTGTCGAACATATTATCGACCCCGACGCTCAGTTTGGCCGTTTCGTTCAATCGGTAGGCTCCGTTGATCGAGAAGATGCCGAAACCGCTGCTACGCGATACATCCTGTCCGACCACGTTTCCCTTTCCTTCGTCGATTCGGTTCTGCTGGGCTACCACTCGCCACAGGGCTCCAGCGCTCCAGTTGGCCTGTTGGTAGTTCAGGCCCAGGCGGGTTTCCAATGGTGGCATCTGCGGCAGAGGCTGGCCGGAGCTGCTGTTCTTTCCCCAGGCGTAGGCGAGTGTCGCGTCGCCAGTCCAGTTGGCATTGAGCTCGTAGGCCAGCCCGACTTCGCCACCCATGATTCGCGCATCCACGTTATCTGCCTGGCTGGTACGCATACCCATCATATTGGTGCCGTAGCTGAACAGAATGTAATCGCGTACCTGGCCTGCGTACGCCGATACCCAGGTTTGCAGTCTGTCACCGTTGTATTGGGCGCCAATATCGAGTTGTGTGGTTTTTTCCGGTCGGATACCGTCGAAGGCGTTGGCTGCTCCAGCAGGTCCGCTGCCTGCGGAGAAGAGTTCCCAGTAATCGGGGAAGCGTTGTACATGCCCGATGCCCGCATAGAAGGTGGTGGGTGTGTCAGCCATGTCCTGCTCGTAACGCGCGAATCCGCTGGGCAGGGTGTCGCTGCGAGTCTGACCGGCGGTGGGGTTGGGCGTGCCCATGTTCATGCCCATTCCCTTGATCCGGTCGCGGTAGTCCTGGGTGGAGGCGCGGTCCAGACGCACTCCAGAGACCACGCGAGTCAGGTCGCTCTGATGCCAGGTCAACTCACCAAACAACCCGTAGTTGCGCATGACCGCATCCTTGTCCCAGGCGAACTGGTCGGCGTCGGTAAAGGTACCACTCATCATGTTGTAGCTTGAGGCTCGCTTGCGGTGTTCACTACGCAGAATGTCGACGCCTGAAACCAATTCCAGGTCAGTCCAGTTCAGAGTGGCTGCCATGCGCGCGCCCACAGTGCGGCGGTCGACCTGGGAGGCCATCGGCACGGGCATCATGCTGGTGGGGTCCGGCTGGCGTAGGCAGAAGTTGTCCATGATGTGATCGGCGTAGTTGTAATAGATCCGAGCCTCGATTTTGTCGATGGCACCAAGCCCGGTTTTCTCGAAACGCAGGCCGAGACTTTCCCGTGCGAACTGCGTGCCGTCCATGCCTCTGCCTGCGTAGCGCGCTTTGCCGTCGCCCCGGCCCGCGGTGAGCTCCAGCAGGGTGCCTGTGTCAGGCGTCCAGCCAATCGCAAGATCGGTATTCCACTTGCTATACCGTGACGGGACTGTGTCGCCGTTGCCATCACTGTAATCGTCGGAGCGCGCCTCGTTCCCAGCGAATCGGATATAGCCGTCCCCGTTACCAGCGGCCCCGTCTACCAATGTATCGAAACGTCCATGGGAACCGCCCAGAATACTCGCGTGCAATCGGCTATCAGGTGCGTCGAATTGTTCGGGTTGCCGTTCGAAACGCACTGTACCCGCTGACGCGCCCGGCCCCCAGAGGACCGTTTGCGGACCTTTGATTACCGTCAGCAGATCATAGGTTTCTGGCGATATATACGAACTTGGTGCATCCATGCGATTAGGGCATGCGCCCAGCATCTGACCATCGTTAACCAACAGGTTCAGCCGCGAACCGAACATGCCCCGTAAAACCGGATCCCCATTGGTGCCCCCGCTGCGAATCGCGGAGAACCCGGGAATGGTTTTCAGATAGTCAGAGGCGTCGCTGGCAGGCACCGGCTGTCTGGCATCCTTTGGGTCAGCGATGATAATCAGGGGCGAGCTTTGTTGTACTGCGGTGACTACTAGAGGCGGCAGTAGAAGTGGTTCTTCCGTTTCTTCGATTGGTGCGGCATGAGCGGCGGTTGCGCCGCTAAACACGATGGCGAAGGCAATCTGACGGCGAAGACTGTTTTTTTCAGAAAGAGCAAATGGCTTTGGCATTGTTGTAATCCACAATTATTACCCGCACACACGTGGGCGGGCGAGAGACAGAAAGAGTCGTTTGCTGTGTGGACGCAACGGGTCAGCCCAGCCAGTTCTGGCTGCAGGAAAAAGGGCTTGAGACTAGCTGAACATGGCCGTCGCGCGAGCGGCGACGGGTGGTGCACGGGGATTGAGCGCGGGCCAGGTAAATCGTGGCGCTGGCCTGTCATTGTTTGGGAGCGGGCCTAAGAGGTTGCGATAAGCCGGCGGCAAATCCACTGACCACTCGATGGAGGTCAGGGCGCTGCCATGTCCCAGGGTGCATAGCGGGCAGGTTAGCTGCATATCGCTGGATGAGTGCTGCGTCAGCTCCTCGCCCAGCATGAAGCCGGGTATCTGGTCACCTGAGCCGCAAAACACCAGGTCGGGGCCGTGCGGTGCTTGCCCGCCCATCTGCCCCAGATGGAAGCCGTATGTGAGCACGCTGAAAAGCGTGCAGACATAGAGCACCATGGCGACCGAGAAACGTTGATGGCGGGCGATTTTCATAGGCGGATATTAGCAGCCTGTCAGAGGCTGCACCATATGCATGAAAGTCGCAGGTCCAGGATGGGATGCCAGGATTTAACCAAGCGTTAACCCGCCGGTATCGACACTCCCGGGCTTGATCTTCACCCTTACTGACGCGATGCTGGCCCGCTAGTACGCTGGCACCGCCGATGCACCCTGACGAGACCGTAATAACATGCTGGACATTCTGCTGGTGGAAGACGATCGGGATCTGGCTGCGACCGTGATCCAATATCTGGAACTCGAGGGTATCCGCTGTGACCATGCCGATAATGGCGTCATGGCTTTGCAGCTAAGTCAGGATCATGCATACGACGCGATGCTATTGGATCTTAACCTGCCGCGATTGGATGGGATCAGCGTCTGCGAGCGGCTGCGCGCCGATGGCAATGATGTCCCGATCCTGATGCTGACGGCCCGTGACCAGTTAAATGACAAACTGGCTGGCTTTCAGGCGGGCACAGACGATTTTCTGGTCAAACCTTTTGAGCTCCAGGAGCTCGTAGTGCGCGTCGTGGCTTTGACACGTCGGCGAAGCGGTCAGGCAAAGATTCTGCAATGTGCTGATTTGCGTATTGACCTGACAGCCCACGAAGCGACCCGGGGCGGCACAGCCCTGAAAATATCGCCGACGGGTTGGAAGTTGCTGGAGCATTTGCTCCGCGCCTCGCCAGCAGCCGTGCCGCGGCAAAAGCTTGAGCAAGCCATATGGGGCGAAGATGTGCCCGACAGCAATTCTCTCAAGGTGCACATGCATCACCTCAGGCGTTCCATTGATGGTGATTTTGAACAGCATCTGCTGCACACCGTAGCCGGCTTTGGATTTGCCATACGGGAGTCCTCTCCATGATGCGGCTACTAGGTTTGAAATGGATAGCGCTGCTGACCATTCTTACTCTTGGTATTGGTCTGGTAACTGGCTACACGCTTCTTTCTGCCCATTCCTATATGAGTGGTATGGATAATATTGTGGCGGGCCAACTGGGTCGTGCTGGCATGCAAACCGTGGCATTCGAGCTGGGTATCCCGGCGCCGCGTGAGGAATACATTGTTACCCGTACCTGGGAACAGCAACCGGCGTTCATTCGCGATGCCTTTGATCGGCCGCCGGAGCAGTCCGGTGCGCTTTACAAGGTATATGCCAATGAAGGTGAACCAACGGCCAGACTCTATTTCGCTGTGAGGCAGGAAACGCCAGCAGGTGACCGCTTTGTCACTCAGCAATTGGCGCCCCTGCCCAATGGGGCAGGGCAGGTGATCTCGCCGGCGCAGAATAGGTTGATCAACCTGATACTGATCGGTTTGGGTACCTCGCTGATGATCGGTCTGGCTGTGGGGTTGTTGTGGCGACGGGTCTCGCAACCCATTACCGCCCTGGGTAACTGGGCTGCGGGCTTGAGCACAAGCAACCTGAATGAACCAGTACCGGATTTCGTTTATCCCGAGCTTAATCACTTTGCCGAACTTGTTCGCACCAGCCTCACATCGGCCCATCAGGGGCTTGAGCGCGAGCAGTTATTTCTGAGCCATACAAGCCATGAGTTGCGCACGCCAATCAGTGTAGTGCGTGCCAACCTCGAACTGTTGCGCAAGATTCAGACTTCATCTCAAACAGATCCTGATCCGCGTGAAACGGAGATTATCAACCGCATTGATCGCGCCAGCCTGACCATGAAGGATGTAACCGAAACCCTGCTCTGGCTGGGCCGTGACGACAGCTCGACGCATCCCTCTGTGATGCTGCGGCTGGACGACATCATCGGAGAGCTAGTTGATGGACTGCGCTACCTGTTACAAGGCCACCCTGTTGATCTGGAGCTGAATCTGGAGCCAGTTGAACTCTATTTGCCCGAGGCGCCAACCCGCATCGTGTTAGGCAACCTGATTCGTAACGCGTTTCAGCACACCCGAAGCGGCACGGTGACCATCACCCAGCGGGCAGGGCATGTCGAGATCGTGAACAGCTTGAGCCAGGGCGAGGAGGCCTCCAGCGAGACCGGTTTCGGGCTGGGTCTGAAGCTCACCGAGCGATTCACCGAGAAGCTGGGGTGGGGTTACGCCAATGAACCTGGAACGGCAGGACGAAAAGTTGAAATTGTCTTGAATACGTTAACCCCCCGTTAACGCGCGCTTTGGCATTGTCTATCTCAAGGGGGTAAAACCCCACCATCAGGAGATCGACCATGCACATCCAGACTCTTACAACATTGTCCATCCGCTGCATCGGGGGTGCCCTATGAATACCAACGCCGAGCATCCCTCAAAAATGCGTATCCGTTGCCGCTGGCTGCGTCGTGGCGCTGTCTGCAAACGCTATGATGCCTCAGACAAGGCGAAAAACCGTCCCACGACTTCTGTTGACTAATTGAGCCACGTCGGCTGTTACCCGGCAGGTTTTGTTTCACTCCATAGCATGTTCAGGACGGTTGAATGTTATCGAAGATATACCCTTTGGGTGTTGCGTAAATGCCGTCGGTTTCCTGCTGACGGTTTTACGCCTTGATGCCGAGACTGGGTTCAATTCTTTCCAGTAATATGAATGGCGCCTGTTGTACCCTGTAGGCCGCCAGATTTTTTAGATCTACAACCCGCCAGCGCCGCGTCGGACAACCACTACCTTCGCCATGCACATCATTCACCGGATCCAGGTGACGACTCTGTTCGAAAATGGGTAAACCAGGCAGCCGCTGATCCACGTTCATATAGCGCTGCAACCTCTCCCAGAAAACCATCAGACCCTCTATCAAAGCCCATGCCATGGAGCTGTATAGCCAGGCAGACGTGGGTGTCTGTGTGTGACCAATGACTCGGCCCCATTGTGACTACGAAAACTCATCCTTGTGAAGGCGATGATCCATTGGCGGTTTCAGGTCTCGTGCAAGTCATGCTCACGGCCGATGGACATTATCGAAATCATTGGCCTTGGGGGTGGCATGGATGCCCCTTGCTTCCTGCTGACGGTAATAGGTCTCAATGCTCAGATTTGGGTCGATCCTGGCTCGGAGGATGCAAGGATGTTGTTGCCAGGGGTAGGCTTCCAGCCTCTTTCTGAGCTCTCGCGCTTCCTTGCGTCGCCAGGTTTTCACATCCGTATCACGCCAGCGGCGGGGTGGCCTGTCATGAGCTCGGTCGAATGCCGCTGTTACCGGATCCAGATGCCTGCTCTGCTCCAGAATGGGTAAGTCAGGCAGCGGTTCGTCTACATCCATATAGCGCTGCAGAGTATCCCAGAAAGCCAGAACATTCGGTTTATCCAGTCCCAGGCTATGCAGCTTGGTGGCCAGGCAAACAGATGTATCCGTATAGCGGTGCCGCAACCAGAGCACGTAATCGTGACCACCGTGCGGGGTGACCTGAAGCTGGATATAAGGATCGAACTCATAGAAAGGCGCTACGAAAGGCTTGCGGAAGCGCCGCGCGATCGTCAGCGTGCCATCCCGGCGGTTAAAGCCGCTGCCGTCGTGGGTGTAGAAGCGGGCATATAGCCAGAGGAGGGCGTCAGCACCGAATAGCGCGATACCGAACAGGATCATGCCGAGCCAGAAGGCTGTTTGATCTGCCCAGTAGCCCCAGAGGGCGTTTTGGTTCCAGGCGATGGCGGCGGCGGTTACGACCGCGCCTAAAATCATGATTAAGTAGGCGTACCGCTTTTTTGACGAAGTAGCCAAATATAGGTTTATGAACGCAAGAGAGAGTCCGAGTACGGGAACATACAAGTAATCACCAAGCATGACACCTGCCAGTCCACCCCATACGAATAAAGGGAGAAAAAAGCACGAAACCTTCAAGATAAACAGGAAATACGGCGCACGATTTACGTTCTCGAAGTTCCATCTTTGAGCATCGCAAAAAATCTGCTGTTTCCCTTTTTCCTGTTGCTGCCGCTCCGAAATGATATGCAGTTCGGCTTCAAGTTGATGATCTATTTCCACAGCGGAATCGAGGCCGGCATAGTGTCCCCAAGCCAGAAGACGATCCATTAAGCCAGTATGTGCTTCCTCCTTGGCTGGCGCCAACGTGGGGACGCGGCTTGCACCAAAAGTACCAGGTCCATAAGTTGAGATTTCCTCCTGCTTTGTCATACCTTGAATTCCGTGGTCTCTATCAGCCAGTAGGGTGCTTCATCGGGCTTCGCATTTTGCGCGGGTGTGCGGAGAAAAGCAGTGGTGTAAGGCTGCCAGCGTTTTGGACTGGGTTGAGGCAGGACCAGTAGTTTTCCTGTGTTCTCTTCGTAATTAATCTGGAACTGCGCCATGACCTTAAGGCTCTGAGTAACCTTGTTGTAATGGCGTTGCAGCGGTGTCAGCGTTCTTACAGGAAATTTTCGGGGTAACACATACAGCACCGTTGAGTCGTCCAGCGGCAGCGCTGCCAACTTGGCCTCACTAATGACGCGCTGCTCGACTCGCGCTACATTGAACGCGCCGGTAAGTGGCAAGGAACTCATTTGCTCTACAGCATTCAAGCGAAACTCTCCACCGGGGCCAAACATTGATAGCAGCGGTGAGTGCAACGTCACCGCCCAGTCGTCCTCATCAAATGGCAGGGCATTGCTCGGTTGGCAGATATTTGGAAGCATCGATCTCTGGTCGCCTATTTGCTTGACCTGGATCTGTTGATGATCTGGGGCACTGCGACTCCAGTCCGAAAAACGCTCCACCCGGACTACTGGTTTGCCGAGAATGCCGAGCAATTGAGTATAAGCATTCTGTGGATTGGCGAGGTGGGCGAATCGCTGATCGTCGCCGACCAGACTATCAATTACTCCAGCTTCGCCGTGCTGCTTGCCGAAAGGACCGTTTTTGAGCAGCGCTTCTATATCACTATCAACTAACCATCCGGCAACTATACTGCCGCCGATACACAGTATCGCACCTGCGGCCAATACGATTGGGTTGATCGACATGCCAAGCGCATAGGCACCCCATGTAGCGCCACCGGTGGCTGCGACGCCATAGGCGACAGCGGCATTCCGGTCGCCTTGATGCCAGGCTCGTTTGGCGTCCCACGTCGAGAGCGTGGCCGAAATTAAGATAGTTAAGCCAGATGCGATGCGAAGGATGGGGATTTTAGAGCTGCCTGTTTGTGCGATCAGGTTGGTCCGCCATTTAGGCAATAACCCGGGCACCTCAACTCGAGGTTTGTTCAAGAATTGTACGAGTCCGTGTCCCGACCCAAAGATATATTTGGTGAGGTTGCCAATCGCAATGGCTAGATCCGCTCCCGCAGAGAGCCTTCCAAAGGTGTACCGCAACTCACCTTCGAATCCCTCACTCAATAATTCCCTCATATCTTCAGTTTGCGCGCGTAAGTTATACAAAGCACACGCCACTGCAACCAAAGGCATTGCAGGTGTTCGGACCACTGTCTCTACGTGATCGCTTATGGTGCTTTTCCAGACGCTAAACTTCCGTACCTCGGGGTGATTTTCTGGAGCAACAATGAGAGTAGTGCTGCCCTGGTTGGGCAGCATATTGCCCCCAAGCTGACGAGGACTGCTAGACCCTATGATGCGGTTTTCGTGATCAAGAATGTTGCCGTAAAGGTAATGCTTTCGCGTTAAGGTACGTCGCTCCGCAGGTGTCAGGCCATTGCGTAGATTACCTGTGTTAACACCCAGAATTCGCAGGTTCTGCGTTTGAGCCTCACCAGCAGTCATCAATTGAAGTCCGTGCCACTTCGGTGAAAGGCGATTGACGATGCCAAGGGAGGGTGCGAACAAGCGGTGGAAGTCGACCTGTATAACAACCTCACTAGCCTGCAGGCGGTTTAGGTGGGTCAGGACGGTCACGGAAAAATAGTCCATCACGTCCCCGATCAGGGAGTGCAAGCTTTTGAATACCAGCCCCCGGTCAGTGTCCTCCGGATCGATGTCTACCATCTGCAACAGGCTGCTCAAGCCCATGTTTTTCGGGTCAGGCTGGCGGGCATTTTCGGCCAGTGCCTGGATGCGGACGACTGCATCTGGCAGTTCGCCGTCTGTGCCTGCCAGCATATCCCGAGTCAGATCATGCGTTCCGCTCAGCAGAGCCTCACTGATCTGACCAAGACTTCTCTGAAGATCGCTACGCATTGTACCGAGACACAAAGCATCGGACTGAGCCGGGTTCTTGCCGAGAGCATCCAAAGCTTCTGCCAGCCAGACATATGGCTCCAACAGTCGCTCATCGTTACTGATTAGCCAGTCCTTTGCCACCAGGTTGAGAGGGCCATCAAACAGACCTATCAACCTTTCGAGCATAGCTTCCATGTAATTGCGAGCGAGAAGCCGCTGGTTTTCAAATACAGCATCTTCTATCTGCTCGGTATCAAGGTAGCTTTTGAATTTCGCCAGTGGGCTGTTGCGCTCGTGCAGAACTGTGCTGTGAAGTATCTGGGCATAACGCCCGTTCGGGCTATGAGGGATCAGGGCATTGAGGGCCAGCAGGTGTTGTTCTGCGAGCCGGATCTGGGCGATCGCATGACGCATCGTGAAGAGGGGATCGTCAAGCATTAGCCCGACCAACTGCGGGTATCCGCGCAGAGCCTTATCTGCAAGCACATCGGAAGCCGCAGTAAAACTCGTAAGCGGTTGAGCAGGACCCGCAGCTTCGTGGATGGCAAGCTGCTCGAGGGTCTGCTGTAACTTGACTGCCCAAGCGCTAGCGGGAATCGTTGACAGCGCGGGCTTGAAGAGAGCGGGATCGTCCATCAGGCTCTCGATGCTGAAATCCCGTGGACGTAGCCCTTCCGATTCCTTGTCGATCACCGTAATCGGCATGCTCTGGCTTGCACTCCACTGGTCACCTCCGATCACCGCAGCGGACCACGCTGGACCTAGCATCTGGCAGCGATCAGTTACCCGACTTCTGTTTTCTTCGAGCCAGCTTATGTATTCCCACGTCCAAGGCAGCTCGCTGTAGGCCATCTCATAATCATTGCCGACAAACCGGCCTTGGAGCAGCATGGGTACAAGAACAAGTGATTGCTGCTTGCCCACAGCAGGGCGGTTATCGGCAGCGTTTGTCTGAGTTGACTGCCGTCGCCAGTGCGTGACGTCCACATCGGAGAGGTGTCCCTTGCCATCGCAGGCCAACTCTCGCCACAGTGTTCCCTGACGGAAAATGTAGATCCGTCCGGCGCGGGGTAGTGCGCCTTTGGGTTGTTCGTCGTATCGCTCGTGTCCTGGCAAGCGTGCCAAGGGCATGACCGCCAGAAAGGTATTCTGCTGAATCTCTGCCTCTTCCGTGTGGCTGCGCATATCGCTTTCTACAACAATCTGCAGGGTGCCACCGTCCAGGCGATCTATGTTCAGTGCCAACCGGGCTCGCTGTCTGGTTTCGTATTCGGTGCGCTTGCGAGTTCCTTGCTTAATCGGTTCATCCACTAACCCGCTCATGCGTCATCCTCTGGCTCGAGTAGCTGTATCTGGTTGCCCAGTCCCGGATCTCCCCACACGTCGACGATCAACTGCTTTGGCCCCGGCTCCCCTTGATCTGGCAAGGCAGATGAGTTCACGTTGGCTCTGCCGGTTGCTTCACCAGAGGGTGCGGTATCAGCGGGTTGAGGTGCTACAGGCAACAATGGGGTAGACCCAGACCCCGACCCTGGACTCCCCCCGGAGCTGATCTTCACATTAGGACCAACAAGCGTGACGCCGCTCGGGTCTAGTTTGACGAAGCTGCCGCCGACCTTGAAGGTGATCTCGCTACCAGCATCCAGTACCACTTTCATGCAACTGGAAAGGTGGATCTCCTGACCTGCTTCGATGAACTGTCCGGTACCCAGTTTGACGTGCTGACTGGTGCCCACCGTCAGGTGGTCATTCGCCTTGATTTCGGTCTTTCGGTCGCTGTGGGTGCTGTGGTGCTCCTCGGCCATGAATTCGGTGTAGCTATTGGCTTCCACACGGTTATGGCGTTCGTTGCCGACGCGGATTTTCTGGTCGTGCTCGATGTTTTCGTCCCAGTCACGCTGGGCGTGGATGTAGATCTGCTCCTGATCCTTCTTGTCTTCGATGCGCAGCTCGTTATAACCACCGCCGCCGGGTGAACTGAGGGTCTTGAAGACGCTGCGGGTCTTGTGGGCGGGCAGTTCGTAGGGGGCCGGATGGGTCTTGTGATACAGGCAACCGGTGACCAGGGGTTGGTCGGGATCGCCTTCGAGGAAGGTGATGATTACTTCCATGCCGATCCGGGGAATAGCGATGCCGCCGTACTGATTGCCTGCCCAGCCTGAAGCTACGCGCAGCCAACAACTGGTGCGCTCATTGCCTTGGCCTTCGCGGTCCCAGTGAAATTGCACCTTGATTCTTCCATATTGGTCACAATGGATTTCCTCTCCCTTTGGACCAGTGACGACGGCAGTCTGGGTGGCGAGCACCTTGGGTTTGGGGTGCACGAACTGCGGGCGGTAATGGACGTCCCATGGCGCGGCGGTGAACTGGTTGCGGTAACCCTGGGTAAAGCCATCCGTGTCTTTCACGTCGCTGGTGACGGACTCTTCTAACACTTGGGGCTGTTTGCCTTCGTGCTGGATGCCGACTACCAGCCACAGGTCATTCCATTCGGCACGTGGGTGCTCAGATAACGTAAGAAAATGCCCGGTCACCAGCGTAGGCACATCGCTTTTGCCTTCAGCTAGGCGATAGTCCGCGCGGTGGCGTTCCAGGGTGCGCCTGGCTAGTTGCTTGCCCCGGGCATGCTCGGTGAAGCGGCCGGGGTAGTCGTAGTCTTCCAGGTCGGGCAGCGGAGTGGGTGTCTGTTCGCCTTCGGCTGGCTGCTCGGCTTTGTGCGCAGCTTCCATCAACAGATGCGGCTTCTCGAAATCGTAGTCCCGGCGCGTGACACGACTGGGACGAGTTTCGATGCGCATGGCGAAGCGCTTGATCACTGGCTCGTCGGCGACCAGGCCGCTGTCCTGGATGTAAGCCGTGGGCCTGGCTAGCTTGGGGAAACCGGTCTGGTCGTCGCCGAACACCAGTAGATGGTTGTCGGTGCTGTGTTCGAAGTGGTAGTGAATTCCCTCTTCTTCACACAGGCGCTGGATGAAGTGCAGATCCGTTTCATTGTACTGGGTGCAATAGATCCGCTGCGGATACTCGCTGTTGAGTTGAAAGCGAAAAGCATCGGATTGGATGCCG
>TARA_R110001606_G_C15402739_1_pt1 | contig 14115 bp, 12 predicted proteins | sample TARA_R110001606 | Tara Oceans TARA_R110001606 (sample SAMEA4398315) | marine metagenome | biome: Polar Biome; feature: [SRF] surface water layer (ENVO:00010504); material: water (ENVO:00002006), including particulate matter (ENVO:01000060) such as... | depth 5 m | reverse complement strand
CTCGATATCGAGGTGCTGACCCCACTCCTGATCCATGGCGTAACCTAAGGTCATATCCATCGACCAATGAGCGAAGTGTTCTCGGAGGTAGCGCAGGTCACCGAATTGGCTATGCGCAGCGTAGTTGGCAAATTTTCGCCGGAATTGATGGCTTGCGAGATTCCAACTGAGGCCACAACTCCTTGCGAAGGCTTTCAGGTTCTTGTTCCAGGTTGAGCCCGAGAGGGTTCTGACTAGGTTGTTTTTCGTGGCACTGACGCCAAGAAAAAGCGCATGCCGATGCTTGTGTGCTTCGGTGATTTGAGGGTCAGTCGGATTGATGCTGTGGCGCCGAGTGATTTCGTCAGCAATCATCGCCTGGTAGGGAGCGGCCCAACGCTCCATTAGGCGCACCGCCGATACTGTACTTTCAGGAATCATCCAATCATGGATACCTGCGTCGGTTTTTTCCGACGTTGATCGCAGCCAGTGGTAGACCGTGCCTTCATCGTCCTCAGTGCTGTGGTGAGCTCCGATCATGACGTTTGCTAACTCATGGTTTCGGCAGCCGGAAGTGCTGGCTATGACAATGTAAGATGCCGTTCTGAGGCTCTGGATCGCTTGATTGAACTCTCCAAGCCCTCCGGCCCAGCCAAGCGCAACCAGTCGACGATTTTTCGCCTCTTGAATGTTTCTGGTTACTTGTCCATTCCGCTCAGCAGAGACGCGTTCTAGATCATCTTGGATGTCGAGCAAAGCATTACCACGCCGAACCTGCTCATGTGCCTTCTCGAATAGAGTGCAAAATACATCGTCGGGTAGTAATGGGGTCTTGCCAGCCTCTTCACCCCGCGATCGGCGCCCTGACATCGCGCTCGCCGAGGTATCAGGCCAAGGGTTTCTAGGTATTGGATCGTGGGTGTATTGGCTCAGCTCGTAGAGGGCCTCCACAGCCATAAAGCGCCGTTCAAGCGCGCTGACAGATAAGGGTTTTCCCTTACTACGCCGTGTCTGGCGGATAGCCCTGCACTCAGAAACGTAATTTGCACAGACCATGGGTGTTATCGCACCGAAATGATCGATCTTGAATGTGCTTACATGCCGCAAAAACGGCAGGCTGTTTTCGAAAACGTTGCGCAGTGTGCTGGCAGATGGGCGTTTTTGTCCGGCGCGGCCACGACGTAAATACCGATACATGACGGACTTCATCACCGGAATAAATTCAATAGGGACGCGACGGAAGTCTATCTCCCGCACACCGTCTGGCACATTGCTGGTGAATCCCTCTAATCGCCAAGTCATGTCACGATATCGACTAAGGATGACCCACTCGCGTCCTACCCTAGTGGCACTAATGATGAGCGCTTCACGTTCGTTCACAGCGAGCTTGCGAACATCCCCTGGCTGCTGTCTCAATTCGCTCCACTGTAGTGCATCAGTATTAAGCGCACTCACGAGAAGATCTCCAGGCTATCCAGGACATCCACTGACCAAAAGGGATGCGGACTGACGCGAGCTTGCTCGCGGGCTGCCTCCACAGCTTCTGGTTTGAACGCTCCTCGCCGCAGGCCTTCGGCGATAACATAGTCGTCTATCAATCTAGGAATGTGGGCGTATTGCTGGCTCCAACGCCGTTTACCCATCCGTACACGCTCCGCAAATACTCGGAAATAGAAACTGAATAGTCGGTGCAAATCCTCACCTGTAATCGCGTAGTGTTTGCAACGCAGGCAGTTGAGAAATGAAAAGCACGCGATACCTTGGCGTTTTGGCGCGTATTGACCATTTACCGGGTCTTCGCACTGGCCCATTGGAGTTTTTTGGTATGTAGCGCCTATCGTCCGACTAAGTAGTTCTTGCACCAGGATCTCTCCCATGAAGCGCCAGTTGCGCCTTGCTTCAGTGCTCGGTGCTAGATAATTTCTCTCGGCCACCTGAGGCGTATTTCCTAGCGCGATTGACGTCGTCGTCAAATCGCCATCTAACAATTCAAATATTCGATTGGCAAATGTCTTGCGCAAGCGTGAGATATTGATGCGAAGCGGCTTACCATCTGTGTCTACAAGCTTGTAGTCGGTTACCAGCTTTCTGGTCGCTAGCTTCAGCGCCCCGTCTGTCAATTCGATGATGCCGCCACGGCCTGGCCCTCGTTGTACGCGATAGAGCCATACAAGATCTTTGATGCTATCAGGCGCTTCTGGCCGTAGCGGTTCACTAAGGATCAGGACTCGGCGGATCAGGCGCTCAATATTGGTTCTGATGGTCGGAGTAGATTCAAGGAGGCGCTCGTCCGCGCTTTCTGTTCGTAGAGCAACCTTGTTTGTGGTGTGTCCACGGCGCTTCCACAAAACCAAAAATACACTTCCGTCTTTGGGATGCGCTCGCAGGCAGTCGCGCCCCATTTCTAGAAGAGGGGTGGAGTTGCGCCCTGTATGCAGTGCGATGGTCAACAGTACGTAGGCCAAAAGCTCACCACTTAGGACGGCATCATCTTTCCATATCGGTGCAACTGCTTGTTTCAATGCCGAGGCAAACGCTTGCCTTTGGCGCTTGGGTAGTGGCGTTTCTCCTTTGTGTTTACCACTACTAGGGAAGGGGTTTCTTGGAAAGGTCGCATCGTCCCCTGACGTGATCAGAGAAATTATCCCTCTGCTACCTAGCGCATTCAGGACGGATTTCGCAGACGTGTAGTGACTTCTCTGGCTGAGGGTAGCGATGCCAAGGCCTGCGAGGTGCCCGAGAAAATCGTCCACTAAGGAGCGATTAATGTCTCCAAGCACTAGCTCACGCTCAAGCGCTGTGGCTCGCAAAGTCGCAAAGTTGAGGAAGTGATTTAGGCCGCCTTTGCATATACTCGCTACGGTACTCGGCTCGATTTCGCTGTCTTGCTTGGCGAGGTATCGCTCAATTTGCCGCTGGCATGCATAGGTGATTGAATCGATACCAACCCCGTACCACGACGCGAAATCATAGTTTCTAGAGCCGGTAGGGTTTCTCCCAAAATCGACATTCGTATTTGTAGGTGGAAGCGCTTCAGGAAGTACGAAAACCGCACCCACTGAATCACGACTATGTTCCACCTGGGGCACGCTGAGGTCGGTCTTAACAAAGATCTTTCGCTTGCCCATTAAAATGCGTCCATGCCATCTGCAAGCTCGTCATCGTAAGCCAGTACCGCATTGTCAGCGAGTTCATTGATCAGGTGCAGGTATATCATCGTCGTTTGGATGGAGCTGTGGCCGAGTTGTCGCTGCAAAAACACGAGCGGTTCAACCTCTCGGCCATTGCGCTGAAGAGCGAGTAGCGTATGAGTTGCATAGGTGTGACGAAGCATGTGCGGATGCACTCTGAGGTTCGCTCGTTTTCCAATATCACGGACAATGCGTTCAATGCGCTTTCCATCATCGGCGTAAGGCTCACCAAGCTGATTCAGAAACAATGGTTTATGCTGGGTATCACTCAACGAAGCCCGCTCACCACGAACTTGCACCGCGTATCGATGGAGCTCCAGGAGGAAACGCCGACTGATGTAAATGTCACGCGGCTTGCTCCTCTTGGTGCGCATACTGCTACCATCTTGTGGATCGAGATGAATCCGAATGTTTCGCTCAGGTTTGCCGGCCTTGTCGGGATCGAAGACGTAGGACAAGGGAAAAGTCGCGATTTCTTCTCGCCTCAGCCCTGTATGAAGACCCAGCCGGATCATCATTCGGTGATGTGGATTCTCTGCTTCTGCCAGCAGCGCCTTAATCTCGTTCATGCTGAGAAATTTGGGCAGCACTCGGTGCTTCACCGGCATGATGTCATTCACCAATGCTGTTCCACCATTGGCAGCAACGTGAGCTAGAAAACCTGACTCGCCATTTATTTTCCGCTCCTCAAGTCTGAACGGTAGCTTGGTTACCCATCCCTGATGTTGAGCAAACTCGTAGAACTTGCATACGTAATGAAGCCTTTGGCGGGTGGTGGAACGTGCCAACTGACACTCTACCAAGCAGAAATCTCGGTAGCCCACGACTAGGCTCTTTGCCTCACCTCGATCTACATCTCGCCAGTCGAGTCCATGCGCTTGGAGGAAGCTGAAATAATCGTATAGAGCACGCCCGGTGCTAGGCCAAGACTTCTTAGATCCTATGGCCCCTCGGAGGAGGTAGTCGCGCATAAACTCGTTCGCATGCACGCAACTATCCATGGTGTCCCACAGCAAGATCGGGAATCCAGGATATGGACGACCTCCTATCACTAAGGACTCAGTGGCCCAAAGCAGCTCCATCTCTTTCCTCCAACCGGGCTTGAATACTGAAGATTTCTAATCTGTTGCCACGAGGATACTTTTCTCCTAACTCTTCGCAAGCCCCAGAACAATTCGTTTTACGCCTCTTGCGAGCGAGTATTCCGACCGGACCTGAGTCGGGTGCCGATTGTGGTGCTAAGCAATAACGATGGGTGCGTCATAGCGAGAAGCGCAGACGCCAAGCCTTTTGTGAAGATGGGTGAGCCCTATCATCAGATAAAAGGCACCCTTCAGCGCAACGGCGTATTGGCCTTCAGCAGCAACTACGCCCTCTATTAAGTTAAGTGGAATGCTTTTGAGCTAGTCTGATTTCGTTGACGCTCAGGGGGCGCCCCATGACCACTCCGCCATTGCACGCACAAGTGTTAGCTCGCCATCCCAGTGCTCAAGAGTGGCTGGAGCTACTGGGTAACCTGGGGCGTGCGCCGGCCACCCTTGACGCCTATGGCCGTGCCCTTGCGCATTACTTGTTACATTGCGAAGGAAGCGGGTTGAGACCCGAATCCGCGACATTCGAACAGGTCACGCTCTACATCCGTGAGCTGTTACCTGGCGCAAAGAATGCAGTGGCAAATTCAACCTTGCAGCAACGGCTCACCGCCATCAGGTTATGGTACGACCACCTGGTTTTCCAGGGACTTCGCAAGCAAAACCCTGTCCCTCGTGGACAACATGGTCGGCTATTACAAGTGCCTGGACATGAAGGGTTCGTCAGGGGCCTGGTCCCACGGCTGACTAAGCTGCCACAGATTCCGACCGATGAGCAATGGCGCCACTTTCTCAGTATTGCGGCTAGGTCGTCTATCCGTGATCGGCTCATGCTGTCGTTGGCGTATTTTGGGGCTCTCCGCCGTTCCGAGTTGATAGCCTTGCGGATTGAAGATTTAGACGTTGCACATCGCCTGATCTCGATTCGAGCGGAAACGACCAAAGGGAAACGCAGCCGTGTCGTGTGCTATAGCCCAGACATTGCACCTACCTTAATAGCGCATCTACATGCTCTTCGCGGCGCGGGCTGGATTCAGGGTTCGTTGTTTCGGTCTGAGTCGGACCGTAATCGAGGCTCGTCACTGACCCGTTGGACGTGGAGTAAATTGGTCGAAGGGTGGGCCAGGGAAGCAAACCTACCGCACCTGAGCACGCACACCTTTCGCCACCTTCGGCTTACCCATCTGGCCCGTGCTGGCTGGAAGCTTCATGAATTGACCACATATGCTGGCCATCGAGACCCCAAGACTACTTTGGTTTACCTGCACCTGTCGGGCGCCGATCTAACTGCAAAAATGGCGCATTCCGTCGGTAGTCTCGATGCTCGCATGTTCTTTGAGCTCTTCGAGTCTCAGGCATCGCAATGAACGCTCCCTCCCCGTATGTTCCGTTCGATGCGAGCCAGTACGAACGTCAAATCGACCTATCGAGTCTGGAGCTGACCATACTTTCGAATCGCATTCGCCGCTCAGACTGGCGCTACCTACAGTCTGAGGTGCCTGGGCTTATGAGGCCGCTGGCTGATATAGCGGCTCACAGCGGCGTTTCTCGGCGATTAGCAACGTCTTCAGTCGCAACCATTCTTTGGAGTGTCTTCAAGACTGGCAAACCTTACTGGTGTTGGTCTGAGTCGCAGTGGTTGACCTTGCTCTGTAGTCGAGCGGGATCACGACCGTACCTCGCTTCTGTTGCCTACCACCTCGGCGGTTTTCAAACCCCGCAGCGTATCGCCAAATTCCGGCAGCCGGCGATATACGCGTCTTTTATCTTCGGCCATGAAGTGTTCAGACATGAGCACGCTCGCTTGAGCCAATCCTTGAGATCGCTGGGCTACGCTGCCCGCCATCTTGAGCAGTTCCTTTCCAGTGTGCTGGGCGCCTTGATGCTGGAAAACGGCGATCCGCGACTGGAGACGTTCACTGAGGAACTGCTGCTCAAGGGCCAACAGCATCGAAGTGAAGGTATCGCGAGATCAGTCGGAAAGGTGTCTCACGGCCTCGCTGCCATGGGGATTCTGGCGAAACCTCTGCGCATGCGAGGCTATATCTCTTGGCGGGAGAAAAGCATCGAAGGTATCGACGCTGGTTGGACAATGTGGTGCCGTCGCTGGCGAGACACCTCCACCTTGCGCCCCCGCACACGTGAAAGTAATTACAGTTTTATATTGAGGGTCGGTGTCTGGTTAGCGCGTGAGCAACCAAGTATTGCCGCGCCCACCGATTGGAGAATGTCCACTTGCGCTGCGTTTATCGCTGCTGTTGACCGGATGAGGGTCGGTGAGTGGGCTTTGGAGTCGGCAAAGGGAACACTGCTCAAAGGACTTGGCCAGCCTATTGCTGCCAATTCAAAGCGTGGCTTTCTGCATGCCTTGCGGCGCTTTTTCACAGACTTTGAACTCTGGGGCTGGGGGCGTCTAAAGTTCAGTCCCCGTCATCACCTGGCCACGCCGCGATCCGTGGCGTTTAATTCGGGCGTCAACCCGCGCGTTATTGATGATTCGACTTGGCTCAAGCTGATCTGGGCGAGCCTAAACCTCGAACGTAAAGATTTACTTTCAGAAATCCACTATCCCCTGTCGATGGTACAAGCCATTGCTGTGGTGTGGACTCACGCGGGCCTGCGCAGCAACGAAATTATGCGGCTGGACAAAGGGTGTGCGCATCCTCAGACCAATGATGTGGTGCACGAGGATGGAACCATCGTTCCAGCGGGGACCTTGTGCTATCTCGATATTCCTGCCAGCAAGACATTCAAAGCGTTCGTCAAACCGGTAGCAGTGGTCGTGAAGGAGCGCATCGACGCCTGGCTGGCGGATCGGCCTACCAATCAGGCCGCGCTGCTCGATGAGCGAACCGGGGAGAAAGTCAGCTACCTATTTCAGTTTCGCGGCAAGCGCATAGGCTCCGGAGTCATCAACGGCACCATCATTCCAATGCTATGCGCCAAGGCAGGTGTGCCGCTAGAGGACAGTCGCGGTCGAATCACCAGCCACAGAGGGCGTGCCTCCGCAGTGACGGCGCTTGCCAGCGTTCCTCAAGGCATGTCGTTGATCGAGCTGATGCAGTGGTCGGGCCACAGCTCGCCAACTTCGACTTTGCACTACATCCGAATTCGGCCAACCAAGCTGGCGGCATCCTTCGTTAAAGCCGATCAAATGGCGCACATGGTTTCCGTCTTGATCGACCATGACGTAATCGCACGCCATTCAGACGAGCCCTACACTTTCTATGACCTGGGCGACTCGTATTGTTCGAATCCCTTCTGGAGCAGCTGCCCACATCGCATGGCCTGCGCGGGCTGCGACTTCAATTTGCCGAAGGTCAGCGCCAAGGCTCAAGCGTTGGAGAGCAAGCAGTCTGTTAGACGCCTTCTGGAAACCGTGCCATTGACCGCCGACGAGCAGGAGATCGTCAAAGGAGATCTGAAAAAGCTGGATGGCCTCATTCGTAAGCTGGAAAACGTGCCCACCTTGGATGGCCGGACGCCAGGTGCCATCGCCACCCAGCAGGTCGGAGCGATGGCGCGGCCCGATGCTGACACGGTTGACGCAAATCGCGTCTCGCATCAAGCCTTATGCGACGCGGACCGTAAAGAGTAGCTCCGATCGTCGTTGGGTTATTCGCGCTGGCCGGCGCTACGCTAAGCTTGCGTGTGTCTCGGCAATGTAATCGATATCATCGCCGCTATCGTTACGAAGAGACTTGATATCCAGAGACATGCTTCCAGGCCGTAAGCCTGATATACCCAGCCAGATAGCAGGGTACCGATTAACCGGCCCATCGCATTCGACATGTAATAGAAGCCTACATCCAGCGATACGCCATCATCCTTTGCGTAGCTGACGATCAGGTAACTGTGCAGCGATGAATTGATCGCAAACAGTGCGCCGAAAACCCATAAGCCGCCGATGAGTACGATTTGCGGGGGGTAGCCGAACTCAAGGCCCAACGCGATACCGGCAGGCAACCCAGCCAGAAGCAGCGCCCAGATCAACGCCGCCCGGCCATCCGGAGCCTGGCCGCTGCGAGTCCGCGTGATCGAGGGGGCAATCGACTGCACGATACCGTATCCGATTACCCAGCTGGCCATGAAGCCGCCCACCAACCAGAAATCCCATCCAAATACGGCGCTGAGATAGACCGGCAGCGCGATCACGAACCAGACATCGCGCGCGCCGAATAAGAACATCCGCGCCGCAGACAAGATATTGATCGCGCGGCTCTTGGACAGTACATCGCGGAATTTTGGCTTCGCCTTCGCCTTCCCGAGATCCTTCTTCAAGAAGATCACGCTGCTCATCCAAACCGCACCGAGAACAGCGGCCATCACAAGCATCGCGCCTTTGAAGCCGACCGTAGCCAGAAGCATACCGCCCAGGAAGAAGCCCACGCCCTTCAATGCATTCTTTGAGCCGGTCAGAATCGCGACCCACTTGTACAAGGTCCCTTGTTCGGTGTCCGGCACGAGCAGCTTGATAGAGCTCTTCGCCGACATCTTGTTCAGGTCCTTGGCGATGCCGGATATCGCCTGGGCGCCCATCACCAGCGGAACGGTCAACCAGGCGGTGGGCACGGTGAGAACCAGCAAGGCGATAACCTGAAGTGCTAGGCCGATGTTCATCGTGCGGTTCAGACCCAGACGTGCCCCGAGATAGCCGCCAACTAGGTTGGTGATTACCCCAAAGATCTCGTAGAACAGGAAAAGCGCTGCAATTTCCAGCGGCGTATAACCGAGCGCATGAAAATGCAACACAACCAACATGCGCAGCGCACCGTCGGTGAGCGTGAACGCCCAGTAATTGCCGGTTACCAGCAAATACTGACGAACTTCCAGCGGCAGCGCTGCTAATGCTTTCATCGTATCGCTCCGCTCAGCTGTTCGATCCGACCAGCTTGGCCAGCTCAACAGTCCGGTTCGCGTAGCCCCACTCGTTGTCGTACCAGGCGTATATTTTCACCTGCGTACCGTTGACCACCATCGTCGACAATGCATCGACAATCGAGGAGCGCGGGTCAGTACGGTAGTCGATCGACACGAGCGGACGCTCCTCATAACCGAGAATGCCGGCTAACGGCCCGTTCGCTGCAGCCTGGAACAACTTGTTTACTTCTCCAGCCGTGGTTGGCCGCTCGACTTCAAACACGCAGTCCGTGAGCGAAGCATTGGCCAGCGGCACCCTGACCGCGTGGCCGTTAAGGCGGCCCTTAAGCTCCGGAAAGATCTCCGCAATCGCCGTCGCGGAGCCGGTGGTCGTGGGGATCATGCTCATGCCCGAGGCGCGCGCCCGGCGGAAATCCTTGTGCGGCTGGTCGAGGATGCTTTGGGTGTTGGTCAGGTCGTGGATGGTTGTGATGGAGCCGTGTTTGATACCCAGGTTTTCGTGGATCACCTTGACCACCGGGGCGAGGCAGTTGGTGGTGCACGAGGCCGCCGTGACAATGCGATGCTGCGCCGGGTCGAACAGTTGCTGGTTAACACCCATGACGACATTAAGCGCTCCGGCCTCCTTCACCGGCGCGCTGACCACCACGCGCTTCACACCCTGATCGAGATAGGCTTGCAGCAGTGATACCGTTTTCATCTTGCCACTGGCTTCGATGACCAGATCGCAGCTGGACCAGTCGGTATCGGCGATGGCCTTGTTCGCCGTAACCTGCACCCGCTTGCCGCCAATGATAATCGCATCGCCTTCGCTCGATGCTTCGTGCGCCCAGCGACCATGGACCGAATCAAAGTTGAGCAGATGCGCATGGGTTGCCGCATCGCCGGCCGGATCGTTTATTTGGACGAAATCAAGTTCCGGCCAATCCCACGCGGCACGCAAAGCGAGCCGGCCAATCCGCCCGAATCCGTTGATTCCTACCTTGATAGCCATGATCTGTTCCTCTCGTTGAGTCAGCAACAAGCGCTGAAATAGGTGGTGGATGCCAGGCTTGCGCCCCGCTTTTAAATCGAAGCTTGATTGACGCGGCGAGACAACTCCTCGGCCGACTCCTTACGTTCGGAATACCGGTCAACCAAGTAGTCCTTGTCCGCCCGTAGCAATAAGGTGAATTTCACGAGCTCTTCCATGACGTCCACAACGCGATCGTAGTAGGACGAGGGCTTCATACGGCCTTGCTCATCAAACTCAAGGAACGCCTTGGCCACAGAAGACTGGTTGGGGATCGTGAACATACGCATCCATCGGCCCAACACGCGCATCTGATTGAGCGCATTAAACGTTTGCGACCCACCGGACACCTGCATCAGGGCGAGCGTCTTGCCTTGCGTCGGACGCACCGCGCCGATACTCAGGGGTACCCAGTCTATCTGAGCCTTCAGGACGGCGGTCATTGCGCCATGACGCTCCGGAGAGCACCAGACCTGTCCTTCCGACCAGGCCATTAGGTCGCGCAGCTCCTGAACTTTCGGATGGTCTTCCCCTGCATCGTCGGGTAGCGGCAAGCCTGCCGGATGAAATATGCGTGGTTCGGCGCCGAATGCTTCCAGCAATCGGGCAGCTTCCTGCGTCAACAGCCGGCTGTAGGATCGCTCGCGGTTCGATCCGTAGAGCAGCAGGATGCGTGGCTTGTGTGCAGATGCGGGGCCCTTGAAGCGCTCGGGGAGCGGAATCTGAGTGTGGTCGGGCGCGAGATTCGGGAGATCATCGTACATAGTTCGTTCCTGTGATACTTAGACGCCCAGAGGGCGATTGTTACAGCGGTCCGCGCTTCCGGTGGTTCCGGTCATGAGGCTTAAACGCTGCAGATCTTCCGCGATCCAATGTGCATTGGCGGCCAGAACGTGCGCAAGCACCTCGCGGACCCAGTCTGGAAGATCGGGATGTAGGCGGTAGTAGACCCACTGGCCCCGGCGCTCATCGGCGAGCAGCCCGCACTCGCGCAGCTGCGCGAGGTGCCGCGAGACTTTGGGCTGGCTTTCCGCCAGGGCTGCGGTGAGCTCGCACACGCACAATTCATCCAAGCTCGCGATGAGCAGGGTAAGTCGTGCTCGGGTCTCATCGGCCAGGCATTTAAACAGGCTTACCGGCGTTAACGATTCGTGCATAGGATTCTGCCTGATATATTTGATTTGCCAAATATATGGGAAAGTGAATATGCTGTAAACCAATGCAATCATTCACAGGGAGAAAGGATCCTTGTCAAACGAACAGCTCATCGACGTGGTTGTTATCGGCGGGGGGCAGTCAGCTCTTGCTACGGCGTACTTCCTGCGGCGGCACCAGGTGCCCTTCGTCATCCTGGATGATCAGCCAGGCTTCGGTGGCGCCTGGCAACACGGCTGGGATTCATTAAGGCTGTTTTCACCGGCACAATGGAGTTCTATCTCTGGCTGGCAGATGCCGTCGGCCGGGGATGAGCATCCCGGTCGTACCGAGGTTATTGATTATCTGGCGGGCTATGAAAAGCGCTATGAGCTCGATGTGCGGCGCCCGGTTCATGTTGATTCGGTCACGGTGGAGGGCTCGTTGCTGCGGATAACGGCTGGCGGGGACAGTTGGCTGGCACGTGCCGCGGTCAGTGCGACAGGTACCTGGGGTAAGCCGCTGATTCCGTCATATCCGGGTGCTGAAACTTTCCAGGGTGAGCAGCTCCATTCGGCCTATTACCGCAGCCCTGAGCCGTTCCGTGGCAAGCGGGTGCTGGTGGTTGGCGGCGGTAACTCGGGTGCGCAGATTCTGGCTGAGGTATCGCGCAGCAGTGAGACCACCTGGGTCACCCTGACGCCGCCAAAATTCCTGCCGGATGATGTTGATGGTCGGGTTCTCTTCGAACGGGCCAGAGAGCGTTGGCGCGCCCAACAGGAAGGCCGGTCTGTGGAACACCTGCCAGGTGGGTTTGCCGATATCGTCATGGTGCAACCGGTACGCGAGGCGCGGGAGCGAGGTGTTCTGCAGGCTCAGCGTCCGTTCGAGCGGTTTTCAGCCGATGGAATTGTTTGGGCCGATGGCAAGAAACAAAAAATGGACGTGGTCATCTGGTGCACCGGCTTTGCGCCGGTGTTGGACCACTTAGCACCGCTGGGCGTTCTCGAAGAGGACGGCAGAGTCCTAGTGGAGGGTACACGCTCCGTCAAACAGCCGAATCTGTGGCTGGTCGGCTATGGTGACTGGACCGGGATGGCCTCGGCAACCCTGATCGGCGTGAGTCGCAGCGCCCGGCAGACCGCTGACGAAATCGCGGCGGCACTGAATGATTAAGGCGAGCCAAAAATTTGAGGTTCGTTGCGAATAATACTGACGATAGAGGTTTCTATGCGGCCCCTGATTTATCACAACCCTGACTGTGGAACTTCACGCAACACTCTGGCAATGATGATTGATTCTGGTGAAGATCCAGCAGTAATTGAATACCTGAAGCATCCGCCATCGCGGGGACAGCTTGTGATGTTGTTGCAAGCGATGCATATGGGTCCGCGTGAGCTGCTCCGGCGCAAGGGTACTCCCTATGAGGAGCTTGGGCTCGATGACACCAGCTTGGGGGATGATGAATTAATCGATGCGATGCTCGCGCATCCAATCCTGATTAACCGACCGATAGTCGTTACCGATAAGGGGGCGCGGCTGTGCAGACCGTCGGAGCGAGTGCTGGAGCTTCTCGACCGTCCGGTTTCCCGATTCGTGAAGGAGGATGGTGAGGTTATCCATTACCCGCCAAACACAGCTCCCACAGTCGATTAGGCCAAGGTTACAAGAGCGCCACAACACATTCGAAACGTTTTTATCGGAAGCAGTATATGGGATTTTTTGAACGCTATTTATCAGTCTGGGTATTTCTGTGCATTGTCGCCGGGACCGTGATCGGCCTAGTGGCCCCTGAAGCCGCACAGGCGGTAGGACAGTTGCAGATTGCGCAGGTCAACCTACCGGTAGGCATTCTCATCTGGGTGATGATCATTCCGATGCTGATGAAGATCGACTTCTCTGCACTGAGCGAAGTCTACGACCAGCGGGCGGGCATGGGTGTGACTCTTGCCGTCAATTGGTTGATCAAACCGTTTACCATGGCCTTACTCGCATGGATTTTCCTGCGCCATGTATTTGCCGACTGGCTCCCTGCCGAGCAGATAGACAGCTATGTGGCGGGACTCATCCTGTTAGGCGCGGCACCCTGCACGGCGATGGTGTTCGTGTGGAGCAACCTCTGTAATGGCAACGCCAATTTCACCTTGAGCCAAGTCGCCATCAATGACCTCATCATGGTGTTTGCCTTCGCACCCATTGTCGCGTTGTTGCTGGGTGTATCGTCCATTCCAGTACCGTGGGAAACGTTGATATTGTCGGTGGTGATGTACATTGTGATTCCCCTGGGAATCGCACAGTGGTTGCGAGCGCGCCTGCGCCGACAAGGCGAGTCGGTATTTAACACGGCGCTGTCCCGTATCAGCCCTTTTTCGATGATCGCGCTGCTGGCAACGCTGGTGTTACTGTTTTCCTTTCAGGGTGAGACGATTGTCGAACAACCCCTAATCATTGCCATGCTGGCTGTGCCGATTCTCGTACAAACGCTGGTGATTGCGGCAGTGGGATACTGGTTGTGCCGGAAATTGAAGGTGCGCCATGATGTCGCGGGTCCTGCGGCGATGATCGGTGCATCCAACTTTTTTGAGCTTGCTGTAGCGGTAGCCATTGTGCTGTACGGATTCAATTCTGGAGCTGCTCTAGCCACGGTTGTGGGCGTCCTGATCGAAGTGCCCGTCATGCTGTGGCTGGTGCGCATGGTCAAGCAGACCCAGACGTGGTACCAGGCGGGTTCTGGCGCGGGTGTGCCGTAATTACGGTAGATGTGTTCTGGTGTGGGGTTCTAAGAGCGAATTGAGTCGACTGTCCTTGCTTTTCCATTCCACATAAA
>TARA_R110001606_G_scaffold126979_1_pt1 | contig 14124 bp, 23 predicted proteins | sample TARA_R110001606 | Tara Oceans TARA_R110001606 (sample SAMEA4398315) | marine metagenome | biome: Polar Biome; feature: [SRF] surface water layer (ENVO:00010504); material: water (ENVO:00002006), including particulate matter (ENVO:01000060) such as... | depth 5 m | reverse complement strand
CCCCGGCCCGACGCCATCGGCTCCGCTTCGGCGGGGCCTTTCTGGGTGAAACTACAAGCCAGGAACACACCATGAACGCCACCGCTACCTACACCCCCACCGCCACCGATCACAGCCTGTTTAACGTGTTGCTCTGTCGCGTTGACAGCCGCCTCGGGGCATGTGGGTACGTCCACCGCTACGCCGCGATCAGCATCGAGCACGCTTGTGGCTTTGATCCTGCTTCGGCCTTCTGGGACTCGTGGGACGAGGTGCGCCTCTATCGGCGCTAAGGCCATCCGGCCCGGCCCCATCGGCTCCGCTTCGGCGGGGCCTTTTTAGGTGAAACTACAAGCCAGGAACACAACCATGAACGCCACCGCTACAGCCTCTCTCCTCATCGCCCAAGGCATCACCCCCGAGATCACCGACGAAGGGCTCGGCGATCTCCTTGCAGCCAGTGAGCAGACCATAGGGCTCGACGTGGACGCGGTACGCGAAGCCATGGCCGATCTGCTCGGAACATTTACCGCCGAAGAGCTGCACGGATCTTGGTCTGTCAGGGATTCACGCGGCGGGGTCTGGTGGCCTAACGATGACGCCAGCGCGGAAATCGAAGCAGACCGCGACCCAGCCACCGAAGCTGTCCGCATATGCCGAGAGGAGTCCTTTATGGGCGCGTGGTTCCAGTAAGCCACCCCGGCCCAACGGCGCAGCCTTTGCGGGTGGTCTGACAAAGATCAAAGAAAGTGGGCCCGATTAGTTAGACAAGGTGTAACGGGCCCGATAGTAGGACTACATGCCGAGGGGAACTCGGCATCAACCAACAGGAACACAGCATGACCACCGAAGAGAAAGCCACCGCAGCCGTCGAGACCGCCCGCCTCATACTCAACCTACTTTCGGAGACTTGTCCCGACTTCGCAAGCGAGAGCAGGGCAGCTCACGAAGCTGCAATCGAGGCGGCCGGGGCAACCTTCGCGGCTGCAATCGAGGCACAACGGGCCGAACGGAAGCGGGCCGGCCGTTTCTCGGAGCCTACCGAAGAACAACGAGCAACCTACCTGGCCCAGGTGCGCAGCGTGAGTCGGTAAGATCATCCGGCCCGGCCCCATCGGCTCCGCTTCGGCGGGGCCTTTCTGGGTAGAACTATCAGCCAGGAACACAACCATGAACGCCACCGCTACCGCCTCTCTCTTTATCGCCCAAGGCATCACCCCCGAGATCAGCACCGAGGGGCTCGGCGATCTGCTCGCAGCCAGTCAGGAGACTATAGGGCTCGACGTGGACGCGGTACGCGATGCCATGTGGGATCAGGTCGGCTCTCTCAGCGCAGATGAGAACCTCAACGGCTGGCATGTGATCGACTTTCGGGGCGGCGTCTGGTGGCCTAACGATGACGCCACCGCAGAGATCGAAGCGAGCAGCGAGCCCGCAGCCGAAGTTATCCGAATCTGCGAAGAAGCGGACGAGCGCGGCGAGTGGGTCTCGTAAGCCACCACCACCAAACCAAACCAAACCAAAGGAACACCATGACAAAGCGCAGCGCACGAAGCCCCAACGGCACCCAGCGGACAGAATGGAAGGCCAGGCTAAACGAGGACGAACGGGCAGTGATCGAGGCGGCACGGGCCAAGCTCGGCGGGCTCTCGAACGGTCAACTACTCGTCGCGGCTTGCCGCTTGGCGGTCCAGTGATTCACGGCGGCGGCACCTTCCACGATGTGGAGGTGGGCGGGCTTGTCTTCACCGTCGAGATTCTGAGCCCCGGCTATCCGGCTGGGCTGCGGGGTGGCCTGGAACGAGAGCAGCCCCCGACGTGGGCGGTGTACGCCATTGACGGGCGGCGGGTCGGCGTGGTCGGGACCTTGCTTGACGAGGCGGAAGCGGACGAGATCCACGCGGCGATCCGCGACTTGGTGCGCGGGTGAAGGTCGCGGCGCTCTACGTTGACACGGCACGCGGGCCCTATACCGCGTTGCCCGGCGTCGAGTGCTGGGGATTCGCCACGCGAAACGGCTCCCAGCATGATCTCTTTGCGCCGACTCGGAACGCGCAAAGCTACGCGGGGCCGTTGCCAGTCATCGCGCACCCACCTTGCGGGCCTTGGGGCCGGTTCTACTGGAACTACAAAGGGGGCGAAGGCGCCAAGTCCTGCGGCCCGCGTGCTGTCGAGCAGGTGCGATCCTGCGGCGGCCTATTGGAGCACCCGAGCCAGAGCGCCCTCTGGAAGGCGTGCGACCTTCCGCAGCCTGGACAGGGCCAAGACGAGCACGGCGGGTGGACGTTGCAAATCAATCAAAGCGACTTCGGCCACAAAGCCCGCAAGCCGACTTGGCTCTATATCGTTGGCCTGAACCCCGAAGACCTGCCACCGATGCCACCACCGAGAGAGCCCACCCATGTCATGGTGCGCCTACTTCGGAACGGGAACGACTGGCCAGAAGTCCCAAAGCGAGAGCGGCACATCACCCCGCCAGCGCTCGCGGTATGGTTAGTCGAGGCGGCCCAGAATGCGCGAAGGTGACGAGGTGATTGTGACTCTACCCGGTGACGTGCAAGGCTGGTATCACCCAGCGGGAGCGGCTTGGCTTGCCGTGGTGGTGTACGTCAACGGCGACAGCGTGGATGTTGAAGACAAAGACGGCAACATCGAGCCCGTACCGATTGAATGGTGCAGCCCTAAGCCTACTGGCCTTGTTGCCGTCGGACTGCTTCAAGACTAAAGCGCTCCACCCGGTGCAGGCGGGTTCGAGTGGATGCCCCTGCACAGGCGCCACTCTCCACAGGTCACCGCGTACACTCGCCGAGCTTGGCTCTAACCCTGCGCCACTTGGGCCACGGGGGCGACGGGCGCAACCTTGGCCCGCTTGATCTCGGCTTGGATGGTGGCGAGCAGGGCGGCGCTGGCCTCTCGTGTGCGGTCCAGGGCGACCAGAGCGGAGGCGATAGGGCAAGCGATCATGTGGGCAACCCGGCGAGGAGTGGGGCGAGGCTCGTCATAACGAACGGGCCAAAGACGGCGGTCGATGCAATCACGCCAGCAGCGCAGCCCGCGAGAAACGCCTTGCCGGACAAGAACTTTAGCGAGCGATCCCACAAGGCTCCGCGTGCTTCGAGCTGGGCTGTAAGGACCGTGATCAAGCTCCCGTGGTTGTCGAGCTTTTCGACGTGGCGGGCGTGCTCGACAGCGCGGGCCGTGATCGAGTCCTGCACCATAGCGGCGACGGCGGACAGAGCGGTGGCCATCGCGGCGTCCGACTGCGCTCGCAGGGTGGCAACCTCAAGCTCTCGGGCGCGGATCTCGATCGTGGGCATGGTCTCAGTCCTGGCGGGCGGCGGCGATGACAGCGCGGAGCGCGGTGATGGATGACCAGATAGCGCCCACCTCCGCGAAGGTCAGGCGGCGGTCCATGGTCGCGGCTATTGTAACCTCGACCAGATCCCACGCGGCGTCAAGAATGGCGGGCACCTCGTCGGCGTTGATCTTCGAGTCCTCCAGGCGGGAGATCAGCTTTTCAATGCGGGCTTGGATCTTGGGCAGTGGCACGGTGGCCTCCTATGTCTGAGATTCAAAGAGGGGCTCTATCACGAGCAGGTCCCAGCGCTCGGCACCGTGGCGGCGGCAGACGTGCAGGAGCTCATCGAGCAGGGCTTGCTCTTGCATGGTCGGGCACCCTGCGGAGCTCCCGCGATAGTCGTGGAGGTTCACCCCTTGGGCGTTGTCCCACACTTTGCTATTGCGGGTCCAATCGGGCACCTCGTCCCCGTCGTCGTCACGGTGTACCAGGATGGTCCCCATCTGGCGGAGGCACGGCCTTTGGTTGCCATACTTGCCAGGGCTATGGAATCCAGTCATCCAACATCGGCGGTTTAGTTTAGACGCCGAGATGATCGCGGTTCCGTCCCGGTGGCGCTTGGCCTTGGTCAGCTCTGAGTCTGTCGGAACGGTGCGGCACGGCCACATGTTCCAATCCCCATCCACGTCGCGCACGCAAGCCCACGAGCTAAAGAAGGTGGGCCGGAGCACATCGCGCACAAGGACCACCGTAGTCGGCACGAGATCCCCGCCAAAGCCAGCGGCGACGATGTGCGCGTCAAGCTCGGCGGGCGTTGGGCGAATCATGTAGGGGTCTGGCTCCAGTCGCTGCTCGACTGAACAGCCACCCAGATCGTGCTCGTGAGGTTGCCCGCTACACCAGATCCGCCAGCCTTGAACCAGGCGGCGATCCCGAAGTGAACGAGATCCCCCGGCGTTGCGATCTCGCGGGTGTAGCTGATCCCGCCCTCTTTGACGTAGGCTGGATCGTTAAACTCCCAGATGCTTACATGCCCGCCATAGTGGTTCGTGGTGCCGACTGTAGGGTGCTGTAGTACTCCGGTCATGTAGGGCGAGCGGGTCTGTAGGGACTGTCCACCGGTCACGGTGCTACTCTCGTGGATGGCAGCGCCGATAAGCTTGGCGTTTGAGCTGGACGTGTTGCGGTAGCAGCCCACGCCCACGCCATAGGTGCCCGCCTGATTCGTCGCGGGGCGGTCCAGATAGGCAGCCATCACGCCCACGTTTTTCTCGCCCACGCACGTCATGCGGACGTGGATCACGTTGGTGCCGTTGATGAGCGTCGTGGCATCGGCCAGCCCCACGATTGTGGCCAGGTCAGCTATCGGCATAGTCTTGGACGCGCACTCTCGCAAATCGCCGTAGGTGTCGGGCGCATTACACGGCCAGGTGATTAGGCCGTCGCCGTCTTGCGTAGCCGCCGAAGACAGCACCGGCCCGGCGTCGCGCGCGTCGGAGAAGTTGGTGAGTAGCAGTTTGATCCAAGTCAGGCCGCCGCTCGGTGCTGGCTCTGCGGCTGCGGTCGGGCTGACAATCCTCACGGCGCGGCCTCATGGAGAATAATCTTGTACGCGTTGCTCACCGTGGTGCAGGAAATATACACGTCGGCACCCGAGAAGGGCTCGGTGTAATAGGTAGCCGCCACGGGCAGGGGCTTATGCGGATCGGTATCGGTCAGCGTTGACGCGGTGGTCTTGACGCCGCTCCCAGGGTGACCCACGCGGGCGGCGTTGGCCGTGTAGTATTCAACGTGGCGGCACCAAGTCGGGAAGCCGCTGATCACGTCCACCTCGTTTGTGGTGCTTGACGTGGTGCCCTCGTAGGGCTGGCCCCGTTGGTATGTAGACAGATCGACAGCGGTTCCGGCCATGAGTGACTCCTATCCCCACAGGTAGCCACCGCCGCGCCGCTACGGCCTAAGCAGGCGCGGGCGCGTCCGGGAGATCCATAAGCACGAGAGACACCGCAGGGGCTCCCGTGGTCCAAGCTACGGACACGGACAGAACCAAGCACGGGCGAGAGCTCACAGCGGTGCTACCGTCCACCACGCGCGCTAAAAAATAGGAACTGGTGAGCTCAACGTCATCGCCGGGGCAAAGCTGCGCCAGCCGCCAGCCCGCACAAGTCAGGCTAAAGATCTCGCCCAAGGATTGCGAGTAGTCCTGCAATCGAGCATAGACACCGCGCAAGGCGTTGGGCGCGTTTGTCCAGACGTGCGGGAAGCTGATTCGCGAGGTGCTGTTGACAGGCAAGGTCTCCATCGTGGCAATAGGCAACGAGGATAGAACTGCTCCGCTGGCCTCTTCGTATTCTAACAACCGAACCGGGATCTTTGCAGAGTCGAAGGCATCCACATTGAAAGAGACAATATCATCATCGGTGATCACCATCCCCGTTCGAACCACCGCCCGGCCAGGGGTAGCAGGTGCGCGGAGGGTTAGTTGGCCGTGTCGTAAGGTCCAGAAAATCCCGTGCGGTGCCATCCATGATTGCAGCCACGCTAAGGGGTTCTCCTGTTGCTCGGTTGCCAGAACCTCAACCTCATAGGTGCCGCCGCCCGATGCGGTGGCGTTGAGCCTTTCAAGGCCCGCGTCGGATACGTCGATGATCACTTGCGAGAAGTTCAAGCCCCACTCAGCGGGCAGGGTGTCGATGCCCGTTCCAAAGCCAGCGCCGAAGACAAAGCGCATCGCCACATCGATCGGGTGGCCATAGCTGAACGGCACCGAGTACACGGGCGAGCCCGACACCGCAGATCCCAAGGTGGTCCCATAGAGATCCACCGTACCGACACCAGAGAAGCGGATCGGCCCGGTAGCCGTCCCGGTGGCCTTGACAAAGAACGCGCTCGACGAGATCGTGCCGGGCGTTCCACCTGGATCTACTATCAGAAGTCGGACGCCTGCGTGGGCGCTGTCGTACTCAAAGCCGGTGGTGCTCACCACCTGGAGGGTTGTATCTCCGGGGCTGTAGTTGGCGGCGGTGGTGGTCTGTCGGCGGGTAGCTGGATCCGCTATGTCATAGAACAGGGGGATCTGATTCGTTTGGCCGGTGATCCTGCTACCCATCGCCGAAAGGATGGAGCGGATCGTTAAGGTCATCCCCTTTTGGTCGCTGCTCGTTTTCACGCCATAAAGCACGCCCACCGCGATCGGTTCAAGCTGCGCCTCGGTAAACGTGTGCGGCCCGGCAAGGATCTGGAAGATCTGGCCCCGGCGTAAGTTGGCCAGCCATTGCGAGGCGGTGTCATCTGGTGAGACCGCTAACGACACCTGCCACTCACCACCCGAGCAGATCCAACGCCCGGTGTCGAGCTTCATTGGCGAGGTTTGGCGGATCCCCTGCGCGGCTATGATTGGATTGCCCGTCATGTCCGCATGCGAGTCTATCTTGGTGTAGGTGCTTGGCTGCAACCAGGCCGCCGAAGCAAATGGCGGGTCAACACCTCGCACGGCAAACCGGGGGAGCTGCGGAGATTCGAGCCACGTCTTGAACGCGCCCGTCCAGCTCATTGCCTGATCCCCTTGGGCGTACCCACCACGGTGCGCATGTCCTCAGATCTCGTAGGTGGCGGCATGTTGCCCGTTCCACCCTGCACGCCTTGACCTTGGGAAAAGGCATTGATTGCAACATCGCGATCACTGCGGAGGGTACAAGCAGCCGACCACACAAGCTGGCGATCACTCGTCACCAACGGACGGCGACCAGATACCGGCCAGCGCAAGACAGGATGATAGTTAGTCCAACGCACGAGGGTAGCCCCGGTGTGGTTGTACGTCACCGGAGAGCTTAGGGTGATGGTTACAGTAGGCCCAAGCGCGGTATAGGTGGCCACCTTAACCCACTCACGAGCTCCAACGGGTAGCTCTGACTCCAGACAGATCCAATCGCCAGCGGCAACCGTTGCGGCGGTGTTGTGCCAGCTCGGTAGACCGGTGACTATCGTGGTGTCTCCCCTCAAGGGCGCGGGGTTGGCATAGGCCGCAAACGCCTTGTCAGCATCGGCAGAAAAGCCGCACAGGTTACCGATCTCAAGGTGGTGCTGTAGGTTCAAGATCCGGCGTGCGATGTATTCGTCCGAGAACTTTTCACACGAGAACTCAACGTCTAAGTTGGTGCCCCGTGCGCTATGCGCCGAGAGTCCCGAGATCGCTTCCACATCGCCCGCGTCTCGGCTGGGCTGATCTTGCCACTGCGAGATCCAGGCCCCGCTTGAGAAGTCGATCACCTCCACGGTTCCACCATTGACAGGGGTATACCAGATCTTCGGGTTGCCCATCTTAACGGCCTCCAAGTTGCAAGTTCAAACCACGCGAGCCAAGGCGGCTGTTGATCTCTTCGGTGAACCGATCCACGTTCTCGGCAATCACTCCCGAGATGTTGAAGGTGTTACCGCCGCGCCCGCGCTGCGCACCTCCAAAGCCTTGGAAGGTCGGCCGGTCACCCCTGGCGAATCCTACGCTATCAACAGCCGATTGTTTAATGCCATTCAGGATGCCGTCTATTAGTGCAAAGAATATCGCATCATGAGCTCCCTTTATCGCAACCACCAAAGCAACGGCCAACTCTGGTGCTGCATCCACAAGCGCTTCGGTAAAGGCGATCGTAAAGTCCGGCATACTCTCGGCGATGATATCGGGCAAGATCTCCAGACCGGCCATAAAGTCGGTCTGGAAATCAAGGAGCCGCTGTTCAATAGCGTCTTGGCCTACTTGGCCGATCTCAACCACTTGGCCGATCCCATCGGCAAAGGCTCCCATCACGCCTTCTAAAGCGTCACCGACTACCGGAAGCATCTCGGTAATGACAGCACCGATCGCGGCTCCGGTAACGGTACCGACCACAGGAAGAACCACCGTACCGATAGCAGCACCCGCAGCGGCACCGACCGCAGGCGCGGCCAGGTCGATCGCCGTGCTTGCAGCGCTCCCGACGCCCTTAACCACGCCTCCAATAGCCCCAGCCGCGTCACCGGTAGCCAAGCTGCCAAAGCCGCCCGCAGCGGCTTGGAAGGCAGCACCGAGCATGTTCAAGCCGCCGATCGTTGTGCTGGTGGCGCTCATTAGTTGCGCGTCTCGCACTTGCTGGGCTTCCAGCGCGGCTTGCGTGTTGGCCTTCTCGGCCTCGGTTGAAAGTTTAAGCTCATCGGCGGTTGCTGCGGCTTGCTCGGCGAGCATCTTCAGCGGGTCAACAAACCCGGTCAGGTCCATACCGAAGAAATCGGCCTCGGCTTTGAACTTGAGCTCACCGCCACCGTTGAGAGCGGCGACAGGATCAATAGCCGGGGCCCTCTTCCCACCACCACCACCACCACCACCACCGGCGGCGGTGTCTTCATCCAAGAAAGAATCCCGAAACGCTGCCGAAGCGGCTCTGGTTTGTCGGCGGGTGCGTTTAGCGGCAACCACCTTTTCGCCAGCGGCAACCGAGGCGTTTACAGTATCGGATCCACCACCAAAGAAAAAATCCGCAGTGTGAAGAGCGACGTTAGCCTCTGCCGCTAAAAAACCGCTAACATCGCCGCTTTTCATAGCATCAAAAACCGCGGCAATCTCGCGCACGATTGTCCTGACGGTTTTAAGTCTTGCCTCTAAAAAATCCCCAACAAATTCACCAAAAAATATAGCTGTGTCAGTTGCTGTATCAATCGCCGACGTGACCCCGTTCTCACCTCCGAAGGCGTTGGCAATGCGATCAGCAGCGCCAAGGGTGGACAGTTCAAGATCAGCCATCGCCCGCTCGAAGTCAGCAGCACCCCGCCCGGCGTCATCAAAGGCCGGGCCAATGAGTTGAGCGTGTCTCACAAACACGTCAAGATCAGCATCCCCGAGCGCTTGCAAGATGGTAGCGCCGCCACGCCCAAAGGCTTGCATAGCCAGCCCGGCACGCTCACCAGGATCGGCCACGTCTTGCAAGGCGGCGATCGTCTCTCGGATCACTTCATCGGTGCCTCGTAGATCTCCGCCAGCATCCACAACGGACACCCCGAGCTCATCAAACGCAATCTGAGCGTCACCCGTACCGCGTGCGGTATCTGCGAGCCGCTTCGGGAGCGGACCAAGCGCCGACTCCATTGCGGACGCGGACTGGCCAGATCCCACAAAGGCGAGTTGTAGACCGATCAAGGTGTCGGCAGCTACGCCCGTGCGCACGGCGGTATCGTTGATCCCGTTCTTGTAGTCGGCGAGCTTCTGAGTAGTCGCCAGAATGGCGGCACCCATAGCGATAGCAGCGGCGCCAGCTACGGCCAGGCCCTTGCTTAGTGTAGCGCTGGACGATTCGGCACCGTCCATCCCTTCGGCGGCCTCATCTGCGTTCTCGCCCACCTGCTCAAGCGGCCCAGAAGCCTCGTCACGGATGCGTAGAATGGTCTCGACGATGTTCTTGGCCACGGTGGGCTCCTACTGATTCAGGACCACCACCGCCATCGCGGAGTCCTTGTTGCGCTGGATCTGCATGTTCTCGATTTGTTGCGCCGCGTCAAGCGCCTCAAGAGCCAGCCCAAGCCGAAAGGGCGACCACTCCAGAACCGAACCCGGATCCGTGCCATAGCGCCGGGCCACCCGGTCAAGCCGCAGGATCAGAGACGGGTGTTGCTGGAAACATGCCAAGGACCGCGTCCGCCTCCTTGAGCGAAGCGGTCTGGATGGCCATCGCCAAAGCCGGAACAAAGGATGCTGCGTCGCGCATGTTGAGCACAACGCCCTCGTCCGTCTCCTCGCTGGCCTGATCTCGGGACATAGTGCAAGGCTTCCAGGTCTCGCCGTCAAGACTGACACGGACCACACCGGCAATCGTTAGGCCCTCTTGACGTTCCGCCGCCGCCCGCGCTTTGTCCGGGCCCATCTCTCTCGCCCTATAGGCGCGGAGCTGGGTCAAGGCTTGCGTTGCCGCTGCGGCCAGTTCAAGGGGTGCGTCTTCGTTGACGTAATCCTGCAACGCCTTTTGGTGCTTTAGGACTTCGGCGGTCAACGCTTCGGCCTCGGGATCGTTGCGCTTTCCAGCGGCGGCAACAAGCCCCGCGACCTGGTGCTCTGCGAGATCTGCACTTGTTACGGATCGGACCTCAAAGATCAGGCCCGCATTCGGGAACCTAACGATCTGGCGTGAAACGCCTTGGACTGACGAGAGAATGGACATAGCTGGTAACCTACGTTCAAGGGGTGGATGGTTGCGACTCAGTTAGCCGAGCCGCTGGCGTTGTCGTTGACGATTGTAACTTGAAAAGGGTACGTGCCCGCTGGGTTCTCACGACAGCGAGCGGTCACGCGCTGGGTGACTACGCCAGGACCGGAGATCGGATCCGAGACGGACAGGATCAGCATGTTCCGCATCAGGAAGGTCATCACGTTGTTGCCGCTACCGGTGAACACGATTGACGCGTTGGCCTCCACGCGGGCGGCAAAGTCGGTGGTGATGTTGGCATTGAAATCAAGTTCAAACTCGATATCAATCGTGCGCTCGCTCACGGGCTGCGGCTTGGCGGTGGTGCTCTCGCCAAGGCATCGGCGACGCTCCAAGCCGTTAGATCCGTTGATCGTGATTGACCGCAAGCAGAAAGTGTTGCTATTCCAGCTCATCAGCGCAGCGTCCAAGCCCGAGACCACTTCATCGCCCGCGCCATAGGTAGGCGTCGCGGCGCTGATCTGGGTGACTTGCTTCCCAATCATCTCCAAGCCCAAAGTCATAAAGGGCGTGCCCACCGAGATCGCGAGGCTCCAAGTATTGACCAAAGAGCCGACCATCTGCCGCCCGTTGCCGCTGTCGCCGAGTACAACGTGCAAGGTGAGACCAATAGGCGAGTTGTCGCTGCCGTTGTAAACGTGCGTGTAAGGACCCGTGCCGGTCGTTGCAGCGACGGACCAGAGAGCGTGCTCCAACCACATGCCAAGGTTTTCATAGGTCATCTCAAGGGAGAGAGACGCGGACGCATCCTCGGCAGCTTCTACGTCGTTGGCAAAGTAGCCAGAGGAGATCCGCCCGCTTTGTACGCGGGTGAAATCGGGCGCGGCGTCCGCGTTGATCACGTAGCGCCAGTTAGTTGCGGGGGTGACTGCGGTGCCCCAAGTGCTCTCTTCGGCAACGCCAGCGGCGGTACCTGCTCCGGTGATGGACATAGCCTACTCCTGTAGATCGGTGACATACCCGACAACCCGCGTCTCTGCGGTTCGTCCGGTGGTGGTGGTGACTGTTAGCCGCAGGGTATAGATCCCCGCAGCGCTTCCCGCCTTCCAGCGAGTGCGGACGTAGAGCACGCCCTTGAGCTCCGCAAAGGCGGTCTGGTTGGCCTCAAACATTCCAGCTTGGGACGAGTCCGCGTCAAACACTGCGAACGATACAGCGTCCACCTCTTCGGCTTCGGTGTAGCCCCCGTCGGGACTGGCGGCGCGGCTTAGTAGGCCCGAGAGATTCCACCACACGTCTTGCACTTCGGCGATCGACTTGGTGACGCTCTGAGCGGGTACCGTCGATGCCGGGCGCTCTGGACGAAAAGAAACCATCGGCGCCGTGGGCAGTAGGTTTGTGACCACTCCCGAGATCGGCGCGGTGATCGTGGGATCGGTGTCGCCATCGGCTGCGCCGTCTTGGCCCCAGTAGAGCCAGATCAGCTTTGTGGTACTGGCTGCAACGGGTATATCGTTGACCTGTATCGTTATTGACCGGGTGGCGTAGGTGTAGGCCGAACGGTTGTAGGCGAGCTGAATGTCTCCGGTCTCGTTGGTGATCCGCAGTTCATAGCCGGGCGCGTCGAGCTTCTCCCAGAACCCGCCGAAGCTTGGCTGAACTGTAAAGACTCCATCCTTGGCCCCGGCGTTAGTCGAAGTCCAGAAGGATACCGGGTAGCGATAGGGCCAAGCCCCGCCCGCGTCTCTTAGAATGCTCACAGGCCGATCCCGGTTGTCTGGTAGGTAATCTCAAAGGTGACACGGCACGCGGTGATATCGATCCCCTCGTCTGAGCCGTAGATCTGATCTACCGATGGACGGATGCCATCAACACCAAGGGTGCGCAGGCTTCCCGCTGTAGTGGCTTGACGATCTGCCATCACCGCGACAACGATATCGTTGGCCAGGTCAAGGGCGGCGGTGTGCTCGGTAGAGCTCAGCATGTCTGCAATAGACGCCACACCATCCACCCAGAGCGTCAAGCTCCACTGAGTCTTGCAAAGGTTGGACCCGTCATCGCCAGGGGTGACGCGGTGATACACGTTGGTGTAGGGCGGCGGCACCGCAGCACCGGCCAGCCCTTGAACCACTCGATCCGCGTCGGTAAGGTCGAAGGCATAGGTGTGGCTCACGCTCTGGCCAAAGAGAGTAAACGTGTGGGCGGCACCGTCGATAGACCGGAGGCGGTCCACCACGCGGGCGATAATGGTGGCGGCTACGCTCATGGTGTTGAGGTAGCCACCGCCGCGCCGCTATGGTTGCGCAAGAGCAGCCGCCAGCAGCTTGGCAAGCCTTGGAAGCAACCAAGCCTCGGTACTCTTGGCCGCGTCTCTTACGAAGTGCTTCGGCTTGATCTTGATCGGGCCGGGGTGGAGCACGTACCACGGGGTTACCCCGGTGCGCGTAAACTGAACCAGAAAGAGGCGGCCCGACTTGCTGCGCCACGGTACCAGATTGGGAGCACGCCGCGCCGAAGTGTAGCGAGGCTCCCCCGCAGGCGTGACAGCCGGACCGCCGCTAAGCGGGATGGCCAGATAGCGGCCCTTCTTCGGGCGAATCGTCGCACCGAACTCTTGAGCCCCGGCATAGATCAAAGGCTTGCCACCGCGCTGCGAGCCAGCCGACAGAACCAGATCCAAGCCCTTGCTTTGCAGGGTGCGGACCTCACCTTTGCCCGAGCGCTTTAAGCGCCCGCTGCGGGTGCGTAGCCTCAAAGAGATGTTCTCCTTGACCTTGGCCTCACCCACGAGCGCGCCAGCCGTTGCAAGGCGCACCAAGCGCTTTTGCATCTCGCCGCTTTCCAGCTTGCGAAGCCGATCGGCGAACTCTTCCAGGGTCTCACTCACCCGATCACAGCCGATGGATTGCGCAGCGGACGAAGCAGATCTAAAGCGCTCTGCGGCATCACGTTGTCGGTGTACTGGGTAGATCCACCGTTGCCGCTTTTGCTGCTCACGTTGGCCCGCTTCTGCTGCGAGTCGGACCACATAGAGCGAGCCACCAAGGCCACGGCGAGCTCCATCGCATCCGGCAAAGCAGAATAGCCAGCGGTGACCACCGCCTTGATATTGCGATCACCTTCGGGCCATCGGGCATAGTCCGCAGCATAGACGAGCTCTACTTGACCACGGGCCGTCACCAAGGTGTAGTCCGCAGCGGCGATCAGGCTCGCGCTATCGTAGTCTCTCACCTTGCTAATGTGCAGGCTGGTAACGGTAGCCACCGGCTGAATCCCGAGCTCTAAAACCTGGTCAGCGTACCCGCGCGGGTAGAGCGTATAGGTCTGAACCGATAGCGCCGCAGAGGTTCCGCTATCGTAAACGGGGAAGCCAAGAAACGACGCCACCCAAGACTCGGCCCCGGCGACGTAGATCGCGATCAGGGCGTCTTGCGTGCTGCCGGTCAGCTCCGGCCATGCGAGCTCTTTAGCTCTTGCTGTCGTTAAAACGGGCACGTCATCTCCTACGCAAAACGGGGCCAGCCACTAATGCGACCGGCCCCGCGTTGTGGTGTGCGACTCATGCCCGGATAGGGGCGAGAGCCTCCAGCACCTTAGACGCGCTGGCCTTGCCCAAGCCCTTGGAAGCCTGAATCTCTTTCAAGTTAGCCGCCAGAAGATGCGGACCCAATAGGCCCGCGA
>TARA_R110001606_G_scaffold99600_2_pt1 | contig 14131 bp, 14 predicted proteins | sample TARA_R110001606 | Tara Oceans TARA_R110001606 (sample SAMEA4398315) | marine metagenome | biome: Polar Biome; feature: [SRF] surface water layer (ENVO:00010504); material: water (ENVO:00002006), including particulate matter (ENVO:01000060) such as... | depth 5 m | reverse complement strand
GATGGTAAGAGCTTTAGTACTCGCCGAGTTAGTGCTATTCAATATGGAAAACCTATTTTTTATATGACGGCATCATTTCAAGGTGCTGAAGATGGCTTGTCGCATCAAGCTACAATGCCGGATGTACCAGCTCCTGAGGAGCTGCGCTCATCACTGGAGTTTTATCAAGAGCATGCATCTCATATACCTGAGGTGATCCGCAATAAGTTTATTCGCGAAATGCCGATTGAAATGCGTCCGGTCACCTTTCATAACCCATTTAAGCCAGAGGTAATGGAGCCGGTTAAACATATTTGGTTCAAAGCCAATGGCGAGATGCCAGATGATCAACGTATTCATAACTATTTATTGGCATATGCGTCTGACTTTGAGTTTTTACCAACGGCTCTACAGCCTCATGGTGTCTCGTTTATGCAGCCAAACATGCAAGTAGCAACAATTGACCATGCGATGTGGTTTCATCGTCCGTTTCGAATGGATGATTGGATTTTATATACCATTGATAGCCCAAGTGCGAGCTCAGGGCGGGGGTTGGTGCGTGGTCAGTTCTTTGACCGTCAAGGCAATTTAGTTGCCTCAACGATCCAAGAAGGTGTAATGCGTCAGCGTTAATATGCCGCTTGCAGTTATTTTTGCTTACATTGTCCTTGCACAATATCACTAATTGACTGCCAGACTCGCGCTGGCAGCAAGGCTTTAAGGTGAATATACACTTCACAAAGTTCAGTACTGCCCTGTAAGCCATTCTCGGTTTCGCTAATTAAATTTTGTTCGCGCAAGTTGCTAATAAAGCCTACCAATACTTTTTTGTCAAAAAACTCAGGAGTCTTAATACCATGCAAGGTACCTAAGCGCTGCGCTAATACTTGGCTTTCGCGTTCAAGCTCTTCGCGTTCAATTTCTTTACTGGTTTGAATAAAGCCAATCACAATGGCGTAGCGTTGCAGGGTTAAGCTAAGCGCACGACCTAGAATTTCCAGCTTGGCTAAGCAATCATTACTGTTGGTGATTTTTATGTTATCACCATCTATTTCTATTAAATCTTGATCTACAAAGCTGGCCAGTATGCGGGTGATATAATTTTCATCAAGTTCGTGTAAAAACCATTCTTTAGCAAACATCGGGTAAAAACAGTTAACCAATTTTTGGCACTGCGATACTGTCGTTTTATGGCTTTTAAATATATGCAGTGCCAGTAAGCTTGGTACGGCAAACACATGGAGAATATTATTACGGTAGTAGTTAAAGAGGATTTTCTCTTTATCGTTAATCGCGATAATCTCGCCAAACTCATCGCTTATAACGTCAAATTTATTCAACTTTAAAGCATGTTCGAGTAACTGTGATGAAGTTTCATCTGGGGTGGTGATTTTTTCACTGTAACTAGCGCTACGTTGTAAATGTAAGTAAAAGTCTAGTTGTGCTAACAATTTAGGCTTGCTCAATGCTTGCTTATCATTTACCAGTAAGATCATTGCCAGTAAATTAACTGCGTTAAGCGCGGCGGCACTATTAATATTAACCATCACTTTATCCGCTAAAGTCGCCACTTGCGGACCAAGCCATTGTGGTTTTTGAACATCAGTTGGGTGAATAGATTCACGCCAATCAGGTTGATGCTCATTTAAATATTGATTAACCGAAATCGGATCGCCAAAATTCAAATAGCCGCGGCCATAGTTTTTGAGATTTTTAATGGCTTTGAAAATACCGAAAATCGACTCGCCTTTTTTATCATCACCTGCGAGTTCTTTCAGATAAGTATTTATTTCCATGACGTGTTCATAACCAATGTACACCGGCACAATCGAAATAGGGCGATCAATACCACGTAACATAGCTTGTAGTGTCATCGCCAACATACCTGTTTTTGGTGGTAGTAAACGCCCGGTACGGCTACGTCCGCCCTCAGTATAAAACTTAACTGAGTAACCTTTGATAAACAACTGACTTAAATACTCTTTAAATACAGCGGAGTAAAGCTTGTTGCCAGCAAATGAGCGGCGGATGAAAAATGCGCCACTGCGGCGGAATATGCCGCCTGCTGGGAAGAAGTTTAAGTTAATACCAGCAGCAATATGTGGTGGTACTAAACCAAGATGATAAATCGAGTAGGTAAGTAATAAGTAATCCATGTGGCTGCGATGACACGGCATATAAATAATTTCATGACCTTTATTGGTTAGATCATGGATTTGTTCGGTGTATTTTATATCAATGCCGTTATAGAGCTTGTTCCATAGCCAGGTTAATACACGATCTGCAACACGTATGGTGGCATCACTGTAGTTAGCAGCAATCTCATCTAATAGCTTTAACGCATTTTGCCGTGCTTGCTCATGGCTGATTTTTTTGCTTTTTGCTTCATCGTTAATTGCTTTTTTTATAGTCGGTGATGCTAACAATGAATTAAATAGTTGCTCGCGTGAGGGCATTTTAGGGCCCGTTGCCGCCAATTTTTGACGACGAAAATGCACCCTAGCGACGCGAAGTAATTTATGAGGTAACTCATCAACATCGGCTTTTTCATTTACTAATAACGATAAATCCAACGGTTGACTAAAGCGTATAAAGTTATCACGCCCTGAAAACAGTAATACAAAAAACTTACGAAACCAGCTAGGTGTAAGTGAGTGCGAAACCAGCGTACCTAAACCTGGTTTTTCTTTACCTGGATTACGACCCCATAAAATAGTGACCGGAATGACTTGCACGTTTTTTTCGCCACTGGTAAATAGTTGAGCAATTATTTGTTTACCCTGGTTTAGCGCGTCAGTTGGCTTCGCTTGGCTGCCAAACAGTGGTGGTGGATTTTGTAGGCCAATAAAGCGGTCTAACTCTGCATTACCCAACAGCTGTTGTTCAGTTGGTCTGGGCAGATTGTACTTTTTACAAACTCGGTCAAGAGCCGCTAAATCTGAGCGAGCATTAAGTTTAACTATATAAAAAGTAGGGTAGGCGGGATTAAGACCGTATTGTTCAATTGGGTTCTCGGGCAGTACTTTGCTTTTCACAAATAGGCGATTCATCACCATAGACACAAAATTCAAGCAATAATTAAAAATACGCATCAACTCACCAAGGTTAAGGATTAAGAGATAAAAGCAAAATAAGGATGAATAATAACAATTAAAAACTGGACTGACCATTATCATTAGTGCCAAGTACGATTGCATGGCTCCCTAACTATAGTAAATCCCCAGTAATGACGACATAGTGACAACCCTTTTTTACAGTATAAATAATCCTCATTCTGGTAGTTTGAAATAGTTGTTGCATTTATCACCAATATCACTATAATACGCAGGCTTTCAAAATTCCCCCGGGAACTTGGAAGGAACATTAAGCTTGGATTTCAAGCTAATAAAACAGGAGTTCCGATTTGGAACTCAACGTAGATATAAATCAACAACCGGCATCTTATGTTTTTAAGATTGTTTCGGTCGTTTTTTTATGCTCTTTTAAATGCTCTTTATATTGAGGTTTAAGAATGTCAAATCAACGCATTCGTATTCGCCTAAAAGCTTTTGACCACCGTTTGATTGACCAATCAACGGCGGAAATCGTGGAAACTGCGAAACGCACTGGCGCACAAGTACGTGGTCCAATTCCACTACCTACACGCTTTGAACGTTTTACTGTACTTACATCACCGCACGTTAATAAAGATGCGCGTGATCAGTACGAGATCCGCACCCATAAACGTCTGATCGACATCGTAGAACCAACTGACAAGACTGTTGACGCACTTATGCGTTTAGATCTTGCTGCTGGTGTTGATGTTCAAATCAGCCTGGGTTAATCGAAAGATTAGAGAGGTTTTAGGAAAATGGCATTAGGTCTAGTCGGTCGTAAAGTGGGTATGACACGTATCTTCACTGAAGATGGTGTATCTATCCCTGTGACAGTTATTGAAGCGACACCTAACCGCATTGCTCAGATCAAATCTGACGCAACAGACGGTTATAACGCGCTTCAAGTAACCGCAGGCACTAAAAAAGCAAGCCGTGTAAACAAAGCAACAGCGGGTCACTTCGCTAAAGCTGGTGTTGAAGCGGGTCGCGGTCTGTGGGAATTCCGCCTAAATGGTGGTGAAGGCGATTTTGAAGTAGGCGCTGAGCTTACTGTTGAATTATTCAACGAAATCAACAAAGTTGACGTAACCGGTACTTCTAAAGGTAAAGGTTTCCAAGGTGGTGTTAAGCGCTGGAATTTCAGCATGCAAGACGCTACACATGGTAACTCTCTATCTCACCGTGCTCCTGGTTCAATCGGTCAAAACCAATCACCTGGTAAGGTGTTTAAAGGTAAGAAAATGGCCGGTCATATGGGTGCTGAGCGTGTAACGACTCAAAACTTAGAACTAGTACGCGTTGACGCTGAGCGTAACTTGCTTTTAGTTAAAGGTGCAGTACCTGGCGCTATCGGCGGTGACGTTATCGTTAAACCTGCTGTTAAAGCATAAGTCCTGGAGATTTAGTGATGGAATTAGCAATTAAAGACGCTTCTGGCGGTCTTGAAGTTTCTGAAGCTACTTTTGGACGTGAGTTTAACGAAGCATTAGTACATCAAGTAGTTGTTGCATACGCAGCAGGTGCTCGTCAAGGTACTCGTGCTCAGAAGACACGTTCTGAAGTAAGCGGTGGTGGTAAAAAACCATGGGCTCAAAAAGGTACTGGCCGTGCACGTGCTGGTACAATCCGTAGTCCAATTTGGCGTTCAGGTGGCGTTAGCTTCGCAGCTAAACCACAAGACCACAGCCAAAAAGTAAACCGTAAAATGTACCGCGGTGCGATCAAAAGCATTTTATCTGAATTAGTTCGTCAAGAGCGTTTAATCGTTGTTGAAAGTTTTGCTCTAGCAGCACCAAAAACTAAAGAACTAGTTGCTAAGCTTAAAGAACTTGAGCTTAAAGATGTTCTAATCGTAACTGAAGAAGTAGATGAGAATCTATTTTTATCGGCACGTAACCTGTACAAGGTTGACACGCGTGATGTAGCTGGTATCGACCCTGTAAGCTTAATCGCTTTCGATAAGGTACTTATTACAGCAGCTGCTGTTAAGCAACTTGAGGAGACGCTAGCATGATTCGTGAAGAACGTCTTTTAAAAGTGATCCTTGCTCCACATATCTCTGAAAAAAGCACTATTGCTGCTGAAGAAAACAACACTATCGTTTTCAAAGTAGTAAATGACGCAACTAAAGCTGAAGTTAAAGCAGCTGTAGAGAAGCTTTTTGAAGTGGAAGTAACTGGTGTTCGCACACTTAATGTTAAGGGTAAAACAAAACGTACTGGCGCACGTTTCGGTCGTCGTAGCGACTGGAAAAAAGCTTACGTTACTCTTAAAGAAGGCAGCGAACTAGACTTTGTCGGCGGCGCCGAGTAATAAGGGGAGTTAGAATTATGGCACTTCAAAAGTGTAAGCCAACTTCTGCGGGTCGTCGTCACCTAGTTAAAGTGGTAAACCCAGATCTACATAAGGGCAAGCCATACGCACCACTATTAGAGAAAAACTCTAAATCAGGTGGTCGTAATAACAATGGTCGTATTACGGTTCGTCATATCGGTGGTGGTCATAAGCAGCATTACCGTTTAATCGATTTTAAACGTACTAAAGATGGCATTCCAGCCACTGTTGAGCGTTTAGAATATGATCCAAATCGTAGCGCAAACATCGCACTTGTATTATATGCAGACGGTGAGCGTCGTTACATTATCGCACCAAAAGGCTTAAAAGCTGGTGATGCAATCCAGTCTGGTGTTGATGCACCAATCAAGCCTGGTAATGCATTACCTATGCGCAATATGCCTGTAGGTTCGACTGTTCACAACGTAGAATTAAAACCAGGTAAAGGTGCTCAAATCGCACGTTCTGCTGGTGCATACGTTCAAATCCTTGCTCGTGATGGTCAGTATGTAACATTACGTCTTCGTTCAGGCGAAGTTCGTAAAGTTGAATCAGATTGTCGTGCGACGCTAGGTGAAGTAGGCAATGCTGAGCATATGCTTCGTTCACTTGGTAAAGCAGGTGCAAATCGCTGGCGTGGTATTCGTCCGACAGTTCGTGGTGTTGCCATGAACCCGGTTGATCACCCACACGGTGGTGGTGAAGGTCGTACATCTGGTGGTCGTCATCCTGTGTCTCCATGGGGTAAGCCGACTAAAGGTGCTAAGACGCGTAAGAACAAGCGTACGGATAAATTTATAGTACGTCGTCGTACTAAGTAATATTGAGGAATAGCCATGCCACGCTCTCTCAAGAAGGGTCCTTTTATAGACCTACACTTGCTGAAGAAGGTAGAGAAAGCTTTGGAAAGCGGTGACAAGAAGCCAATTAAAACTTGGAGCCGTCGTTCAATGATCATACCTAACATGATCGGATTGACCATTGCTGTCCATAATGGTCGCCAGCATGTACCAGTTTTCGTTTCTGACGAAATGATCGGTCACAAACTAGGTGAATTTGCACCAACTCGCACTTACCGTGGCCACGCTGCGGATAAGAAAGCGAAGAAACGTTAAGAGGGGAATGATAAATGCAAGCATTAGCTAAACATAAATTCGCCTCTGGTTCGGCGCAAAAAGCACGTCTAGTTGCAGATCAGATCCGCGGGTTACCTGTCGATCGCGCACTAGAAATCCTGGCGTACAGCCCTAAGAAAGCGGCTGTATTAGTTAAGAAAGTACTTGAGTCTGCTATTGCTAACGCAGAGCATAACGAAGGTGCTGACATTGATGAGCTACGTGTAACAACGATCTTTGTGGACGATGGTCCAACAATGAAACGTATTATGCCACGTGCTAAAGGACGCGCAGACCGCATCCTTAAGCGTACAAGCCACATCACTGTTGTGGTTTCAGATAGCTAGGAGTATAAGTAATGGGACAAAAAGTTCATCCTACTGGTATTCGCCTAGGTATATCTAAACCTTGGGTTTCTACCTGGTACGCGAGTTCAAAAGATTTCTCTGCACAGCTTTTTGGCGATCACAAAGTACGTACATTCCTTACTAAGGAATTGAAAGCGGCTTCTGTGTCTAAAATCGTTATTGAGCGTCCAGCAAAATCAATCCGCGTAACAATTCACACGGCTCGTCCGGGTGTTGTTATCGGTAAAAAAGGCGAAGACGTAGAAAAATTACGTCAAGCGGTAACTAAGATTGCTGGTGTACCTGCTCAGATCAATATTTCTGAAGTACGTAAACCAGAACTAGATGCACAACTAGTAGCAGACGGCATTGCCTCTCAACTAGAGCGTCGTGTTATGTTCCGTCGCGCTATGAAGCGTTCGGTACAAAATGCAATGCGCATCGGTTCTAAAGGGATCAAAGTTGAAGTTAGCGGTCGTCTTGGCGGCGCAGAAATCGCACGTTCAGAATGGTATCGTGAAGGTCGTGTACCTCTACATACTCTTCGTGCTGATATCGACTACGCAACTTCTGAAGCCTTAACCACTTATGGTATCATTGGTGTTAAAGTTTGGATCTTCAAAGGCGAAGTTATTGGTGGTTTACCACTAGTACAAGAGCAAGAGAAGCCAGCTAAACGCGCACCAAAGAAAGCCAAAAAAAGTGCTAAGTAGAGGTAGCGAGTAATGTTACAGCCAAAACGTACAAAATTCCGTAAAATGCACAAAGGCCGCAACCGTGGTTTAGCGCAAAACGGTAACAAAGTAAGCTTCGGTACTTTCGGTTTGAAAGCTACTGGCCGTGGCCGCATGACTGCTCGTCAAATCGAAGCAGCTCGTCGTGCCATGACACGTCACGTGAAACGTCAAGGTAAAATCTGGATCCGTGTCTTCCCTGACAAACCGATCACAGAAAAGCCTCTTGAAGTTCGTATGGGTAAAGGTAAAGGTTCTGTTGAATATTGGGTTGCTGAAATTCAGCCTGGTAAAGTACTTTACGAAATGGAAGGTGTTTCTGAAGAGCTTGCTCGTGAAGCATTCGACCTTGCTGCTCGTAAACTGCCATTCAAAACAACTTTCGTAACTCGGACGGTAATGTGATGAAAGCAAGCGAACTAAAAGATAAAAGCGTAGAAGAGCTTAATGCTGAACTTCTAGGTCTTCTTCGTGAGCAGTTTAACCTGCGCATGCAAGCAAGCACTGGTCAGTTAGCTCAAACTCACACGCTAAGAACAGTACGTCGCGATATCGCGCGTGTAAAAACAGTTATTAACCAGAAGGCAGGTCAATAATGAGTGATAAAATTCGTACTCTTCAAGGCACTGTAATCAGCGACAAGATGGAAAAATCTTTCACTATCGCTATCGCACGTTACGTGAAGCACCCAATCTATGGGAAATTCATCAAACGTACGACTAAATTACACGTACATGACGAAAATAACACAGCAAAAGCGGGTGACGTTGTTACTATCCGTGAATGCGCTCCAATCTCTAAGACTAAGTCTTGGACATTAGTAGACGTTATTTCTAGTCCAAAACAAGCTTAATTTTTAATTAAGTCTGTTTTATAAAAAGCCCCGGCATTAGCTGGGGCTTTTTGCGTTTGGAGCAGCTTTTAGCGATAAGCTTTCAGCCGTCAGCGCGGAGTAAATTCCCACCGTAGCTTGGGTTGAGTCTATTGAGGGCAGGGAAGAAGAGAACAGTAATACCAATCGACTTAAATATTTAACCATTCTAGCGAGCTAAATAAAGCGCTAACTGCGTTATAATTTTTTCAATTAGAACAACTACATGTCAAAATTTACGCCTTGTTATCACTGTATTTATCTGTCGCTATAAATGGTCAGTAACTTAACACGATTGGTATAAGAATATGCAGGTATAAAAATTCATACCATAGAAAAAGCACGTCGATAAATTTCCCTCATAAAAAACTACTTGACCTTAACCTAGCTCCAGCTTTTATGCTGTATTTTTTCACTCTGATTAAATGCTATGTGTCCGATTCAAAATTACCTTTTAAGCCTAGGCCTTACCGAATATAGACAATCTATTTTGCAAATTGTGAAGCTTGCAGAAGCGGTGGATCACTCAATTGCAAATAACAGTGAATTTGCAACTGCTGCGTTAGCATGGGTTGAGCAACAAAAAAGATGCCCAACAATGATAAACAAAAGAGCATTAATTATATTCTTACTGCATAAATTGGGTTATAAAATTAGAGAGCAAAACAGCCTTTGCAACTGCAAAGGCTGATGTTTTTCTGCGCTGACCGCTGACCGCTGACCGCTGACCGCTGACCGCTGACCGCTGACCTTTACCAAATCATCTCAACAAATTCTGGATGATCGATATATGGATTGCGATTGCCTTGATGCTCATAAGCGGCTTGGTTTCTATCTAGTTCAAGTTGACTGACTGGATCGTCGTTATGCCAATTAACCAACATAGTCACTACCCAATTCTCAAACACTTGGTTACTAGAGCCGTTAAGCACGGCATTACTAGCCGTGGTGTTGTTTTGCCAAGTACCAATGACGTTTTCGTAGCGGGTTGCCATATAGAAGTAGGCGCGAGCAAAGTCACCTTTAAACTCATCGATTGGCTCAAATACCGTGCCTGAGTAATTAATCGAGCTGGCTGCGCTGCCAAGCTTACTGCCATTGCTTGAGGTGAAACTGGCGCTGCCTACTTCGCCAAATGGGTAATTGCTACGTTTTGAATTAACATAACCATCGGTTGCAAAAATATGATGTACGTCTGAGTTCATAGGCTCATTTGTGCCGCCAAACCAACTTTTCGGAAATGAATGTTCGCGGTTATAACAATCAGCTTCACTTTTGTAAGTGCCGCATTGATCACTTACAGCAACATAGTTATAGCTGTCTTGACCGGTGGGATTTTCTGAATAGCGATCGAGTATTGAATTGTCATTTTCAAAGTACTTATCCCGTGAAGCAAGATCGTAAAAACTCCAAATAGCTGAATAACCTTGTGAGTTGTGACCTTTAATAATGTTATAAAGCGCGGTTTTAAGTGCATAGCCCGTTAAACCTTGTGCTGTAACATAGTAGCCAGTTGGCTCGCTGGGCGGCGTTTCTGGGTTGGTATTATCACCAAGTATAAAGGGAGTTGCTTCACTGCTTTGAAAACTACTGCCGCTAGCCAATGTTGTTTGGGCGGATGTTAGCGCGTAGCTGCCATTACCAAATGAACAGCAAATACCGTCGCCGTAACTATCAAAAATACTAAACGTGTAATCGCCATCAACTAAGCAGGCTTGCTCTGTATAGCTGTTGTTGCCACTATAACTGCCACCTGACGCAACTGCTATGCCTTGGGCGTTAGTGATCTGCCAGCTAGTCTCTTCGCCATAGTTATCAGTTGTCAGTGCTAAGTTAACAGTGTTATCAGCACAACCGACTGGTGGCGGTGGGGTGGTATCACTAGAACCTGGTGTAAAACTATCCACATAAACAGTTTCACTGCCATCAAAGCCGCTGACATCGTAAAAACGCAGGCCAACGGTAATCGTAGCATTGCTGGTTGCTGGATATGTATAGCTTATTTGTTGCCACTGATTTAATAACGCTGGATCTGAATAGCCTTGATAGCCGTCGGCAATTAAGCGCGCTTTAATGCCGCCTTCGGTGTGATAAACCCAGCTTGAGAATAAGTAGCTTTTGCCGGCCTCAACAGTAACTTCTTGTAGTAAATCAGTATTGCTTTGACTAGCGGTATTAACCACTACTTTTGCAGCAAGAGATCCTGAATTCACTATGCTATTTGAAGCTGATAGTGTAATACCTGAGTCAATCGTGCTCCAGCCGTTTGGGCTATTACCTGACCAGTTTTCAAAGTCACCATTATTAATGCTGGCCATGCAGGGAAGTGCTGTAGCTAACATAGCACTGCTGAGTATGAGTTTTCTATATGCCCCGTGTGACATAGTGTTTCCTTATTATATTTATAGTAGGCGCACAGAATGTGGCCAAATCCACTATAGCCTACCCAAGATTTGTTGCAAAAAAGTTAATACCTGTTTTGAAAAGAATGAAGTGAATAAATTTTTGTATGATATTTCTGATCGGCTAAGTGTGATGCTGAAATCGTAAGCAGTTATTTGTTACCTTTTAATCTGTTTTTACTGGTTAATTTATAAATTAATAACTAAATGGAATAACAAAGCAGATTCTATTCTTTTTTTATTGGCGCGTACCCCGTTATTCTTCACACTCAGAGAAATCTTTAGGGCCTGAGTTATTTGCCTTAAAGTTGACACAAATTTTAGGCAAAGTGATTACTGCAATCAGTGAGCATTTTGCAGATAACTTTCAGGGTTACGGGGAATTAATTCATGTTGTTAAGTCAACTCAATGCGCTAGCAAGTCCGCTATCGCAAGAGCAAGTACAGAAGCTACAAGGTTTAGTGGCTGAGCTTAATCCAATCCAGCAAGCTTGGGTAAGTGGTTATCTTGCTGCGAATGCCAATACGGCGGCATTAGGTGGTGTTGTAGGTGCTGCGCCAAGTGTTGGGGATGCAGCGGCATTGACCATTTTATATGGCTCACAAACCGGTAATTCAAAAGGTGTAGCGACTAAGCTCAAAGAGCAAGCGGAGTCTCGTGGTTTAGCTGTTAAGCTGGTTAGCATGGCTGATTACAAACCAACGGCCCTGAAAAAAGAAAAATTCTTAACTGTCGTTGTTTCTACTTACGGTGAAGGTGAGCCGCCGGAAGATGCCGAAACATTACATGAGTTTTTAGCAACCAAAAAAGCGCCTAAGCTTGATGGCGTTAAAATTGCGGTTATAGGTTTAGGTGATTCAAGCTATGAGTTCTTCTGTCAAACAGCAAAAGACTTTGAACAGCGCTTAAATAAGCTCGGTGCAGAAACCATTTATCAGCGTGCTGATTTAGACGTTGATTACGATGATGAAGCCGCCAGCTGGATCAGCGGAGCACTTGATGCATTTGAACCTGATTTAAAAGCACAGCAAGGCGCAACAGGTGGGCAAGTGGTGTCATTTGGTGCACCAGCAACAGCTGCCAGCCAATATACTAAGCAAAACCCATTTCCAGCAGAACTTAGCCTAGTGCAAAAGATCACTGGTCGTGACTCTAGCAAAGATGTGCGCCATGTTGAGATTTCACTGGAAGGATCTGATATTACTTACACACCGGGCGATTCATTAGGCGTGTATTTTTTAAATGATGAGATTCTGGTTGATGAAGTACTGACACTGACGCAAATTGATGGTGTCAGCAAAGTTAAAATCGCTGATGAAGAGCTCAGTGTTCGTGATGCACTGATTGAAAAACTTGAATTGACTCAGTCATACCCTGGCTTTGTTGAAAAGTACGCGATAGCGACAGGTGCGCCTGAGCTATTAAAGCTGGTTGAAGATAAAGCGGCAATGCGTGAATATATTGAGCCTCGCCAAATCTTTGATGTGATCCGCCAAAATCCAGCTGCGCTTGAGGCACAAACGTTTGTTGATTGCCTACGTAAACTGCAAGCACGTTTATATTCAATTGCGTCAAGCCAAGCAGAAGTTGAAGATGAAGTGCACTTAACCATTGGTCTAGTTGAATTTGAAGCATTCGGTAGTGAGCATTTAGGTGGTTGTTCTGGTTATTTAGCACGTCGTGCTGAAGAAGGTTGTAAAGTAAAAGTATATAGCGAGCATAATGATAACTTCCGTTTGCCAACTAACGACGAAACGCCAGTGATTATGGTTGGCCCTGGTACTGGTATTGCGCCGTTCCGTGCTTTCTTGCAAGAACGTGATGCCCGCGAAGCATCCGGTAAAAACTGGTTATTCTTTGGTAATCCACACTTTACCCAAGATTTCTTATATCAAGTAGAAATTCAAGGTTACTTAAAATCAGGGCTACTAAGTAAAGTTGATGTGGCGTTTAGCCGTGACCAAGCAGAGAAGGTCTACGTGCAAGACAAGCTACGCCAAAACAGCAAAGACGTATTTGCATGGCTAGAAGCGGGCGCGCATTTTTATATTTGTGGTGACGCAAATCGCATGGCGAAAGATGTACACCAGGCATTGGTTGATATCATCAAAGAAAACAGCGGTAAGAACGATGAAGACGCTGAGCAGTATTTAAAAGATTTACGTAGCGCAAATCGCTATCAGAAAGACGTGTACTAAGCGTAGACGTTGCTTACTTTATAAAAGCAAAGCTAACAGCCGTCACTGTAACAAATTTAGGATCAAACATGAGCGAACAAGATAAAAACGTAAAGCTTTCTGATAACGAGCGTTTGAAAAGAGAAAGTAACTTTTTACGTGGCACCATAGAGCAAGATTTAAAAGATGAGATCACCGGTGGCTTCACTGCGGATAACTTTCAGTTAATTCGTTTCCACGGTATGTATCAACAAGATGACCGTGATATTCGAGGTGAGCGTGCTAAGCAAAAGCTAGAGCCATTACACAACGTAATGTTACGTGCTCGTATGCCTGGCGGTATTATCAAACCTGAACAATGGTTAGCAATTGATAAGTTTGCTGACGAAAAAACTAGCTACGGCAGTATTCGTTTAACAACCCGTCAAACGTTTCAATTTCATGGTGTGTTAAAACCAAATATAAAAGGCATGCACCAAATGCTTAATAGCGTGGGCATCGACTCTATTGCAACGGCAGGTGATGTTAACCGTAATGTACTTTGTACTACAAACCCTGTGGAATCTGAGTTGCATCAAGAAGCATACGAGTGGGCTGCAAAAATCTCAGAACATTTGTTACCAAAAACTAAAGCGTATGCAGAAATTTGGTTAAACGGTGAAAAGGCTGAGACTACAGAAGAGCCAATTTTAGGATCTAACTACTTACCGCGTAAGTTTAAAACCACGGTGACCATTCCACCGAACAACGAAGTGGATGTGCATGCGAATGACTTAAACTTTGTAGCTATTGCAGATAACGGCAAGCTAGTTGGTTTTAACGTATTAGTAGGCGGTGGCCTTGCCATGACCCACGGTGATACCGCAACCTATCCACGTAAAGCCGATGATTTTGGGTTTATCGCCTTAGCGGATACGCTAAAAATTGCTGAGCATGTGGTGTCTGTACAGCGCGACTGGGGTAATCGCTCAAACCGTAAAAACGCAAAAACTAAATACACCTTAGACCGTGTTGGTACTGATGTATTTAAAGCGGAAGTAGAGCAACGCGCAGGTGTTAAATTTGCGCCAAGCCGC
>TARA_R110001606_G_scaffold242960_3_pt1 | contig 14132 bp, 16 predicted proteins | sample TARA_R110001606 | Tara Oceans TARA_R110001606 (sample SAMEA4398315) | marine metagenome | biome: Polar Biome; feature: [SRF] surface water layer (ENVO:00010504); material: water (ENVO:00002006), including particulate matter (ENVO:01000060) such as... | depth 5 m | reverse complement strand
GTTGAGAAAGATGATGTTATCAGTAAGATGAGGATAGAGGATTTATATAATACAATGTGAGTTTCTTGGATTATAAATAAAAATAAAAGTTATGTATTATATTTACTTATTGAGAGATGATTATGGTGATGTCAAATATGTTGGCCAAACACAACAGATTGATGTTAGGAAAAGAGACCACAAAAGATTAAAACCACCACACACATTTGAGATTTTATATGAAAATCTCAAAGTATCTGATGCCAAGATGTTGGAAATAGAGAATATAGATAAGTATGATACATATAGAAATGGATGGAATAAATCCTCTGGTGGGGAAGGATTTGATGATTATGAAAGAAAAGGTATTGGGGGAGTAAAGAAAGGAAATGTACCTTGGAATAAAGGTAAAAAGGGATGTTTTAGTGAAGAAACTATCCAAAAGTTTAGTAATACAAGAAAAGGTATTGCCTGGAGCAGAAAACTTACTGACAAACAAATCACACAAATAAGAAACTTGTATCAAGAACAACCACATGTTGATGGTGTTGGAGATGTAGCGAAAAATGGAAGAAAAATGTCTTATACTCAAGCATTTTGTAAGAAATACTGTAGTGATTATAATATAACACCACAAGGAATGAAACGTATTATATTAAAGGAGTGTTGGGTAAATGTATAAAATAAACAACAATATAAAAGTAAGGACACCAACTGGATTTCAATCATTTAGTGGAATACAGAAAGTTTTCAAACCATTTTATCATTGGATTATTTTTGATGATGGAAGTGAGATAAAATGTTCTGATAATCATTCATTTGGGAGTGAGAAGATAAAGGCATCTTCTCTAAAACTTGACGATATTATTCAAGGAAAAAAAGTTGTATATAATGAAATAGTTGAGGAAGGAATATATTTATATGATTTATTGGATGTAGGGGAAGAAAACCTATACATTACCAATAAAATGGTTTCACATAATTGTGAATTTTTAGGATCTGTTGATACACTAATTGCAGCAAGCAAATTGAAATCTTTGGTGTATGAAAAACCAATCAAAACAAATGCTGGTTTAGACATCTATGAGCCACCAAAAGACAAACATGATTATGCAATTACTGTTGACGTTGCACGCGGGGTTGGCAACGACTACTCTGCTTTTGTTGTTGTTGACATAACAGAATTTCCTCATAAAGTTATAGGGAAGTATAGAGATAATACTATCAAACCTATGCTATTTCCTAGTGTGATATATGATATAGCAAAGAAATATAATGAAGCATTTGTTCTCTGTGAAGTCAATGATGTTGGGGACCAAGTAGCATCTATTCTACAATATGACTTAGAGTATCAGAATATATTGATGTGCTCTATGAGAGGTAGAGCAGGTCAGATTGTAGGTCAAGGTTTTTCTGGATCTAAGACACAGTTGGGTGTTAAGATGTCTAAGACAGTGAAGAAGATTGGTTCACTCAACCTCAAGACAATGATTGAGGAAGATAAGTTACACTTCTGTGACTATGAGATCATATCTGAACTGACTACATTTATCTCTAAGCATGGATCATTTGAAGCAGAAGAAGGTTGTAATGATGACCTTGCTATGTGTCTGGTAATTTATGCTTGGTTGGTAGCACAAGACTACTTCAAAGAACTTACAGATCAAGATGTTAGAAAAAGATTATATGAAGAACAAAAGAATCAGATTGAGCAAGATATGGCACCCTTCGGTTTTATTAGTGATGGATTAGATGATAATAGTTTTGTGGATGATGAAGGAGATAGATGGTCTACAGCATCTCCATCAGAATATGGAGACATGTCCTATATGTGGGACTATAGGTAATGGACTTTGATGAGCAGATAAAACTTGGACACCTCTTACTTGACGTAAGAACATGCAGATCCTGTGGAGAGAGTAAAGACTTGATTGCTGGTTTCTACAGAACTAGAAAAGATAGAGGACCAGTAGCATCTTCTTATTCATATGAATGTAAAGACTGCACTATAAAAAGAATATTAGAAAGCAGAAAGAACCTTAATCCATTTGTGGACTGGCAATATCCTGATTGGTAGATGTTCACCACAGTTTTCCCCACTCAAAATGCCTTTTTTCATAAATATTTTTAGTTAAACTGAGACATTTTAGGAGAAAAACATGGCGACTCCTCAATTATCTCCAGGCGTAATCGTCAGGGAGGTTGATTTAACAGTCGGAAGAGCTGATAACGTACTGGATAACATTGGAGCAATTGCTGCACCCTTTACTCAGGGTCCAGTAGACGAACCAATTGATATTACTACTCAAGGACAACTTCTTCAAGTATTTGGAGAACCCCAGAGTAATGATAGACATTACGAGTACTGGCTGACTGCTTCTGAGTATCTGACCTATGGGGGAGTCCTTAAGGTTGTAAGAACAGATGGTTCAAATCTCAACAATGCAAACGCAGGTGTTGGTGTTGGATCTACAAGTCCTCTAAAGATTAATAGTTATGATGACTATAATCTCAACTACTCCACAGCAACAAACTTCAATTTTGCTGCAAGAAATCCAGGAACCTGGGCAGATGGATTGAAAGTATGCTTTATTGATAATGCTGCAGACCAGACCATTGGAATCACTACAACTAATCTTGCTGAGTCCAATATCCTGATTGGATATGGTGTCACAGCAGTTCTTTCTAGTGCAGTCATTCCTGGAGCAGGCACAACATCAACATTCAATGGATACCTCAAAGGTATTATTACTGGTGTTACAACTGATACCACAAATGGTAACAGTTCTATTGATGTAAGAATTGTTTCAAGAGTTTCAAGTGCTGGAACTGAAACAAATCTTGACTACCAACAGAATGATCCTGCTAGATCTATTGAAGCAGCAGATACTATTGAGATCTATAATAATGCTGGCATTCAAACAGGCAAAGAAGCAGTAGCTGAAACTTTCACTGTAGGAACTGCAGTTGATTGGTATGATGAGCAGACACTTGGTCTGACCAACTCTACAATCTATTGGAAGACTATTGCCCCAAAACCACTCACAACAAACTATGTTGCACAGAGAAGTGGCAGAAATGATGCTCTTCACGTAGCAGTGGTAGATGATGAAGGCAAGGTAACTGGTATTCAGGGCAATATCCTGGAGAGACAAACCTTCCTATCTAAGGCACTTGATGGTGAGACTGATGGTGATGCACCAACCAAGTCCTGGTATAAGGACTTCATTTCACTGAATTCACAGTATGTGTTTGCAGGAAGAAATCTTTCCAGTGGAAATGATTCTTATCACAATACAGTCCCAACTGCTTCTGGATTTAGTTCTGGATTTACAAAAGTCACTGATGGTGGTGGTCTTTGGGGTCAAGATGCACAAGGAACACAGTATGCTGTAATTGGAAATGCTACCTACTCACTGTTAGGTGGTGCAGATTATAGTGCAAATGGTGGTATGAGTGCAGATCTTGGTGATCTATCCACATCATACAATCTCTTCTCCAATAAGGATGAGATTTCAGTTGATTATCTTATCATGGGTCCTGGTCTTGGAAGTGTTGTTGAAACACAGGCAAAAGCAAATCTTCTGATTTCTATTGCTGATGCAAGAAAGGATTGTATTGCTACTATCTCACCTGACAGAACCAACATTGTTGGTCAGTCAAATACAGCAACACAGACAAATTCTCTGGTAACTTTCTATTCACCTGTTACTTCATCTTCTTATGCAGTGTTTGACTCTGGATACAAGTACATGTATGACAGATTCAACAACACCTTCAGATATATTCCTCTGAATGGAGACATTGCTGGACTGATGGTTAGAACAAGCATTGAGTCATTCCCTTGGTTCTCTCCTGCTGGTCAGCAAAGAGGAACAATCAACAATGCTGTCAAGTTGGCATATAACCCCAACAAGGCACAGAGAGACACTCTTTATGGTAACAGAATTAACTCTGTAATCAATCAGTCAGGACAAGGTATTGTGTTGTTTGGTGATAAGACTGGTCTTAGCTATTCATCCGCATTTGATAGAATCAACGTTAGAAGGTTGTTCCTCACAGTTGAGCAAGCACTTGAGAGTGCAGCAAATGATCAACTCTTTGAACTTAATGATGATGAAACCAGATCAAACTTCATCAACATTGTTGAGCCCTATCTGAGAGATGTTCAATCTCAAAGAGGTATTGAAGAGTTCGTTATCATCTGTGATGGTACTAACAATACTCCTGATATCATTGACAACAATGAGTTTAGAGCAGACATCTTCATCAAGCCAACCAGAGCAATCAACTATGTCACTCTGACATTTGTTGCTACCAGAACTGGAGTCAGTTTTGATGAAGTTGTTGGTTCACTTTGATATCTACTAATTAACTTATAAGAGGATACAACAATGGCAGACACAAGAACACTATCTCAATTTAAGAATAAATTGGCGGGCGGTGGTGCCCGCTCCAATCTATTTGAGGTCACACTTCCCTCTTTCCCCTCAGCAATAGGTGATAGAGTTTGGAGAACTGGTGCAGGTAGAGAGTCTTCTACTTTCAGTTTCCTGTGCAAGGCAGCCCAGCTTCCTGCATCAACAATGGCTGAAGTTCCTGTTCCTTTCAGAGGTAGAACTTTGAAGGTTGCAGGAGACAGAACCTTTGAACCCTGGACAGTTACAGTTATTAATGATGAAGACTTCCAAATCAGAACTGCTTTTGAAGTTTGGATGAACACTATGAGTAAGTTAAATGATGCAACTGGTGTAACAAACCCTGCATCATACATGACTGATGCATATGTAACCCAACTTGGTAGAGGAAGAGTTGCTAATTCCACCAGAAACACTGGTGGTCAATCATCTGAACTTAGAACTTACAAGTTTTATGACATCTTCCCCACTGAAGTCAGTGCTATTGAACTCAGTTATGACAACACCGACCAGATTGAAGACTTCACTGTAACCTTCCAGGTTCAGTACTTCACAGTTGGAAACTCTACACAAGCAAATAGAGGAGCAGCAGGTCAGACTCTGATTCAGTGATAAATAACTAGAACAGATCTAGATTAAATAATAATGGCGAGATTATTTGGTTTCTCAATTGAGGACAATGAAAAGAACTCACCAGGGCTAGTATCTCCGGTCCCTCCCTCTGATGAGGCAGGATCGGAAAACTATGTTAGCTCTGGTTTTTATGGTTCTTATGTTGATATTGAAGGAGTCTACAAGAATGAGAATGATTTAATCAGAAGATATCGTTCAATGGCACTTTACCCTGAGTGTGATAGTGCTATTGAAGATATTGTAAATGAAGCAATTGTTTCAGATACAAATGATAGTCCAATTAGCATTGAGTTATCAAATCTCAAAGCAAGTGATGGAATCAAGAAATCTATTAGAGAAGAATTTAAGTTTATTCTTGAACTTCTAGATTTTGATACTAAATCCCATGAAATCTTTAGGAATTGGTATATTGATGGGAGACTATATTATAACAAAGTTATTGACCAGAAGAATCCTCAAAATGGGATTCAAGAACTAAGATATATTGATGCGTCAAAGATTCGTTATGTTCGTCAGGTTCAAAAACCAAAAGAAACTGGGCTAGCAGTTAATAGCAATAACCCTTCAACATATAATTTTCCTGAGATTGAAGAGTATTTCATCTATAATCCAGGTGGTTTCCAAACAGGAAACACCAATGGATATGGTACAGGCAGTACTGCTTCTTCAAAAGGAATCAGGATGACTCGTGATTCTGTTACCTATTGTACTTCAGGACTAGTAGATAGAAATAAAGGATTAACTCTCTCTTGGTTACATAAAGCAATCAAACCTATCAATCAGTTGATGATGATTGAGGATAGTTTGGTTATCTACAGACTTTCAAGAGCACCAGAAAGAAGAATCTTCTACATTGATGTTGGCAATCTTCCTAAGGTAAAAGCAGAACAATATCTGCGTGATGTTATGATGAGATATCGTAACAAGTTGGTTTATGATTCCTCAACTGGTGAGGTCAGAGATGATAAAAAGCATATGAGTATGCTTGAAGATTTTTGGTTGCCTAGAAGAGAAGGTGGTCGTGGTACTGAAATTACTACACTTCCTGGTGGTCAGAATCTTGGTGAAATTACAGATATTAACTATTTCCAGAAAAAACTATACAGATCATTGAATGTTCCTGAGACCAGAATTCAACAGGAGGGTGGTTTCTCAATGGGTCGTTCTTCTGAGATTCTCAGAGATGAAATCAAGTTCTCCAAGTTTGTTGGAAGAATGAGAAAGAGATTCTCTGATATGTTTAATGACATGTTGAAGACTCAACTCCTTCTGAAGAATGTTATCACCCCAGAAGATTGGGAGATTATGGAAGATCATATTCAGTATGACTTCCTATATGATAATCATTTTGCAGAACTTAAGGATGCAGAACTGACTACTGAGAGAATAAATCTTGCAACACTGGTTGAACCATATGTTGGTAAGTACTACTCTAATGATTATGTCAGAAGAAATATCCTTAGACAGAGTGATGCTGAAATCATAGAACAGGATCTATTGATTGGAGAAGAGATTGAGTCTGGAATAATTCCTGATCCAAATGCAATGCCTGTTGATCCAATGACAGGTCAACCAGCTCCACCTGAGGCTGGAGGAATTGCACCTAATGGAAATGGAAATTCTATCAATGGTGATGGTGGGAATACTCCAACTACCCCTGAAATAAAACCTCCCACTGGAGGAGATCTATAAATAACAAGGAAGACATTTTATAGACAATGGAAGAATTAATGAATTTGATGGTGAAAGATGATTCACCTTCACAAATTAGTGATCACATCAAAGATATGTTGTTTGCAAAATCAGCAGAAAGGATTGAAGCAATCAGACCCAATGTTGCAGCTTCTTTCTTTGATGAACCTACTGAATCGGATGCATCTGATTCAGAAGTAGAAACAGAGTAAATACTAAATATTCTATAGAAACATTGTAATTTAAAATAATGTCTGTGTTAAAACCAGTGGGTGTTAATACATCTTTTGCGACCAGTGCTTCATCAACTCAAACTGCTGCTATCCCACAACAATCTGATTCTATTAGGGTTTTAGCTGAAACAGCAGGTGTTTATGTTGCAATTGGTAGTAATCCTACTGCAACAAATGAAAACTTTTATGTTTCATCATCTGAAGCAGAAGTGATTTCATTAGGACCAGTTGGTTCCCAAAGAGTTGTTGGTGTTACTACTGGAGCATCTACAATTATTGATTTTCCTGAAGGAACAGGAAGTCCTTTTAATGTTGGTGATGCTGTGAGTCTTACAGTGACAAATGCATCATCTTATGATTTCAGTCATAAGATTGTTACCAGTGTTAATAACTCTGCTGGTATAGGTGGTTATTATAACACAAGAATCACTGTTGATTATGATTCATCTTCTGTAACTGCAGGATTTAATGATGCAGGTGCAACTCTAAGGAAGTCACTTAAAGTTGCAGTTAAAACAGAGACTGGAACTGGAAAGGTCTTTATTCAACAAATTCAAGTATCCTGAGGTAACAATCAATGTCAATGAAATTAATCAGAGAAGAAATAGAAACAGTTGATTTTATCGTTGAAGAAAGAAACGGTAAAAAGAATCTGTATATTGAGGGCATCTTTCTACAGGGAGATCTCAAGAATAGAAATGGTCGTATGTATCCAATGGAAACTTTGAGAAAAGAAGTCCAAAGGTATACTGAAAACCATGTAAATTCTGGGAGAGCACTTGGGGAACTTGGACATCCAGATGGACCAACAGTTAACCTTGATCGTGTCAGTCACAAAATTGTTTCACTCAAGGAGAATGGCACCAATTTTATTGGTAAAGCAAAGATCCTTGGCACTCCAATGGGTAAGATTGCAGAGTCCCTCATTAGTGAAGGAGTCAAATTGGGTGTTTCTTCCAGAGGCATTGGTTCTCTAAAGCAGACAAGAGAAGGAGTGAACATCGTTAGTGATGATTTCATGCTTTCTACTGCTGCTGATATTGTTGCTGACCCATCTGCACCTGATGCTTTTGTTGAAGGTATCATGGAAGGCAAGAACTGGGTATGGGATGGAGGCATCCTTAGAGAGCAACAAGCTGCCAAAACATATAAGACTATTAATACTTTGGTCAGCACAAAACAACTTGATGAGCAGAAACTCAATCTGTTCAATAACTTCCTAAACAATCTTTGATTGTAACAGAGTTATCATAATTATAAATAAATATAGATTATACATAGGTTAATCGGAGTAAGTTCAAATGTCTCGTGGAGATTTACAAGAAATGGAGCAATCTAAGACTGCTGTGAACGCGAACGCTAAGCCTGCTGAATCAATGCCTAAAATGGCTGATCCAGGTACTCAGCTAGGTTCGGTAGAAGATTTGGGAGGTCCTACTCCTGAAAACTACAGACCAGATAATGATTCAGCAAAACTAAGAGAACCCAAAATTGCTACTGTCAAAGACATAGTAAATAAGGGTGCCAAAGCAGCAGACCCAATGAAGAAAATGGCCAAAGAAGAAATTGATTCCACTGAGGAAGAAGTTCTTGAAGAGGACCAAGTTTCTGAAGAGGAAACTGTTGATGAGGCAGTACTTGATGATGGTATTGACATTGAAGAAGATGTCAATGCATTGCTCGGTGGTGAAGAACTCTCCGAAGAATTTAGAGAAAAAGCAAAGATTATCTTTGAAGCAGCTCTTAATTCAAAGATTAAAGAAATCCAGGGAACCCTGGAAGCTCAATATGAGCAAGCACTAGAGGAAGAAAAAGAAGGTCTTAAGGAATCACTCACTGAAAGAGTTGATGCCTATCTTGAGTATGTCTGCGAAGAGTGGATGTCTGAGAATGAACTTGCTGTTGAAGCAGGTCTTAAGACTGAAATGACTGAATCATTCCTTTCAGGAATGAGAGGTCTTTTTGAAGAACATTATGTAACAATCCCTGAAGAAAAATATGATGTACTCGAAAGCATGGTAGAAAAACTTGATGAAATGGAAACCAAGCTCAATGAGCAAATTGACAAGAATATTGGATTGAACAAGAGACTCGCTGAGTCAACTGCAGATTCTATTCTTGATCATGTCTCAGAAGGTCTCGCACAGACCCAGAAAGAGAAGCTCGCCTCACTTGCTGAAAGTGTTGAGTTTGAATGTGAATCAGAATATCGTGAAAAGTTGGAAACACTGAAGGAGTCTTACTTCTCCAGAACTCCATCTGCTAAAGCATCTACCCCTGCTTCTCAAACCCTTTCTGAGGGTGTTGACAGCACAACCGCTCCTGCTCCTCAGGGGATGGAGTCATACATGAGAGCACTGGGGGCTTTCAAGCAAAATTGAATTTTATACAATTCAAACCAAACCAATCCAAAACTAATAGGTAAAGCAAATGTTCCAATCCGAACAATTGCAGGAAAAGTGGGCACCTCTTCTGGACTATGAAGGTCTTGATTCAATCAAGGACAATCACAGAAGAGCAGTGACCGCAGTACTGCTAGAAAACCAAGAGAAATTCCTCAGAGAGGAAACAGCATTTAATTCAGGTATCAACCTGATGGAATCACCCACAAACTCTGCCGGTACTGGTGGATTTAGTGGTTCCGCAACTGCAGCAGGTCCTGTTGCTGGTTTTGATCCAGTCCTGATTTCACTGATCAGACGCTCAATGCCAAACTTGGTCGCTTATGACCTTGCTGGTGTTCAGCCAATGAATGGTCCTACTGGACTGATCTTTGCAATGCGCTCACGCTACACTAATCAGAGTGGTGATGAGTCATTCTACAATGAAGTTGATTCAGCATTCTCTGGTCAGGATGCAGGATTTGACCTCACTGGTGGCATGTCTGATGTCAATGCAGGTATGGGTACTACTGCCCAGAATGGCACTAACCCCTCAGTTCTGAACCCTGTTGGTTCTGCTTCCTCTACCGCATATAATGTGGGACAGGGAATGCAGACTGGTGATTCAGAAGCACTTGATGGCACTTCAAACAATGCCTTCAACCAGATGGCATTCTCTATTGAGAAAGTCACTGTTACTGCTAAGTCAAGAGCACTGAAGGCTGAGTACAGTCTTGAGCTTGCACAAGACCTTAAGGCAATTCATGGTCTTAATGCTGAAGCAGAACTTGCTAACATTCTCTCCACTGAGATCCTTGCTGAGATCAACAGAGAAGTCATCAGAACAATCTACAAGGTTGCTGAACAGGGTGCTGTTACAAACACTGCCACTGCTGGTACATTTGACCTTGACATTGACTCCAATGGTAGATGGTCTGTTGAGAAGTTCAAAGGACTTCTTTTCCAGATTGAGAGAGATGCTAATGCAATCGCTCAAAGAACACGTAGAGGAAAAGGCAACATTGTCATGTGCTCTGCAGACGTTGCTTCTGCACTGACCATGGCTGGTATCCTTGACTATACCCCTGCATTGAATGCAAACCTGAATGTTGATGACACTGGCAATACCTTTGCTGGAACCATCAATGGTAAGTTCAAGGTCTATATTGACCCATATTCTGCAAACCTGTCTGCTGCTAACGCATCAGGTGGTAACCAGTACTATGTTGTTGGTTATAAGGGTTCTTCCCCTTATGATGCAGGTCTGTTCTACTGCCCATACGTTCCTCTTCAGATGGTTCGTGCAGTTGGAGAGAATTCCTTCCAGCCCAAAATTGGCTTCAAGACCAGATATGGTATTGTTGCTAACCCCTTCGCAGAAGGAACCAATCAGGGACTGGGAAGACTTGGTGTCAACCAGAACCGTTACTACAGAAGAGTTGCTGTAAAGAACTTGATGTAAAATCTTTTACAAAAGATACTATCAGAGGTCCAAAAGGGCCTCTTTTTTTACGTCTTCACATAAATAATCAGAAAGGATATGGCAGCTGGTAATCCCAATTTAAAATTCACAGCAACTGCAGCACAGGTTAGGACAAGACCTCCTGCTAGAAATAATGCTGGTTTGAAACGAAGTCAGATAGAGAATAGAAACTTTTTACAACCACAAGGTTTTAAGTTTCAGGTGTCTAGAGCACCCAATGTTTCTTACTTTGGCAATGCAGTCAACATACCTTCATTGGAGTTGAGAACAACATCTCAACCTACTTACCTGAAGGAAATCCCACAACCAGGTGATATCATTGACTTTGAGGATCTAACCTTTAGATTCTTGGTTGATGAGGATCTCTCAAATTATATGGAGGTACAGAACTGGATTAGAGGTATAGGTTTTCCTGAAGATCTAGATCAGATTTATAAATTCCAAGAGCAAACAGTTGGTGTTACTAATCCAGAATATCAAACTGGATTGAACTTGTATTCAGATGGAACTCTTACTGTCCTGGATTCAATGAGCAATCCCAACTTCAAAGTTGTGTTTCAGGATTTATTTCCATACTCATTAAGCACAATTGAATTTGATGCCACAGTACCTGATGTTCAATACTTTACAGCAGAGGTTAGATTCAAGTATACTATATACCATATTCGTGATATTGGTTGCTGTTAATGATTGACTTGGAGACACTCCAAAACATGTGGGCAGGTGACGCAAAAATTGATCCAGATAATCTTCATACTGAGTCTCTTAATATACCTGTACTACATTCAAAATATTATGACATATATAATAACTTAATGCTTCTAAGAAAGAAAGCAGAACAACAAAGAAAAAATATTAGGCACGAGAGATATGAGTATTATTCTGGAAAAGCAGACCCAGATGTATATATTGAGAGCCCCTTTCCTAAAAAAATTAGAGATAAGGAAACTATGCAAAAGTATTTGGATGCAGATACAAAACTCTCGGGACTTTCGTTGAAGATCGAATATTATTCTGTTATGTTGTGTTTCATTGAAGAGATACTTAAACAGATCACTAATAGAACTTATCAAATAAAGAACGCCATAGAATATATGAAATTCAGTTCTGGATTAGGATAATGGATGAAGACAATTATTATAATATAGAAACCCCTATTGAAGGAATTCGTATAATATATAAGGGTCTAACTATTGCTGTTCAAAAATGGCCTGGTGGAGAACCGCATGAACAGGTTGAACTTATTGCTATGAGAGATAATTTTTACAGAATCATTTTAGAACATCAGTTTGAAAGTATGGAATAAATACCATCAGGTAGGATTATATTATGTCTGATCTGGTGATAGAGAAGGTGAACGAAGTTTACCTGAAGATTACAACTGAACCTCATGTAGAGCATGAACTGAGAGATAGATTCACATTTGAGGTTCCTAATAAGAAATTCATGCCTCAGTATAGAAGTAAATACTGGGATGGATATGTTCACTTATTTAATATGAAGACTAAGAGGATCTATGTTGGTCTTCTAGATAAGATTGTAGCATTCTGTGAGAACGCAGGATATTCATACAAATTTGAACCAAATAAGTTTTATGGTCTTCCATTTGAAGTCAATGATATGATTTCAGAAGAGGGAGTAAAGGACTTTATGAGTTCTATTACTCACCTCAAACCAAGAAATTACCAGATTGAAGCAGTCAATGATGCTCTAAAATATAATAGAAAACTTCTTATTTCACCTACAGCATCTGGTAAGTCATTTATGATTTACACTATTGTGAGATACTTTGTAAATGCTCGTAAGAAGATACTTCTTGTAGTGCCCACTACATCCCTTGTAGAGCAGATGTTTAAAGACTTTCAAGACTATGGATGGGACGCTGAGAATCACTGCCACAGGATCTATGCTGGTAGGGAGAGGATCAATACTAGCGAAGTTACTATCACAACTTGGCAGTCTGTATACCAATTGGATAGAATATTCTTTGAAGAATATGATGTCATTATTGGAGATGAGGCGCATCTTTTTAAGAGTAAGTCTCTTATTGGGATTATGGACAAGTTACATCATGCTAAGTATAGATATGGGTTCACAGGAACTTTAGATGGCACACAGACCCATAAGTGGGTGTTAGAGGGTCTCTTTGGTCCTTCGTATAAAGTCACTCAAACTAAGAAACTCATTGATGAAGGTCATCTTGCTACACTAGACATTCAGTGTTTAGTTTTAAAGTATAAACCAAAGAAGTTTGATACTTATGAAGATGAAATTCAATTCCTAATTGGTAATGAAAAGAGAAATAAATTCATTGTAAATCTTGCTGATGATTTAAGTGGCAATAGTTTAATCTTATTCAGTAGGGTTGAATCTCATGGTGCTATTCTTTTTGAAATGCTAAATAAAAAAGTAAAGGAAGGAAGAAAAGTCTTCTTTATACATGGCGGTGTTAGTGCTGAAGATAGAGAGAAAGTAAGAGAAATTACAGAAAAAGAAGAAGATGCCATCATAGTAGCTTCTTATGGAACTTTCAGTACAGGCATCAACATTAAGAACCTTCACAATGTAATATTTGCCTCTCCATCAAAATCCAGGATTCGTAATCTGCAGTCTATTGGAAGAGTCCTAAGAAAAAGCAAAAACAAAGTGAAAGCAAAACTATATGATATTGCTGATGACCTCACATTAGGGTCAAGAAAAAACTACACACTGAATCACTTTATTGAAAGAGTGAAAATATATGTCCAGGAGCAATTCAACTATGACATTATATCAATTAACATAAAAGACTAAAGGAGGTAATCAATGACAGATTATTACACTTATGCATACTTGAGAGAAGATGGAACTCCTTACTATATTGGTAAGGGGAGAGGTAATCGTATTGACTCATATAATAGAACCTGGAAACCACCTTCAAAAGAAAAAAGACTTTTTTTGAAACAGAATCTATCTGAAGAAGATGCATTAAAGCATGAGATATATTTGATTAGTGTATTGGGCAGAAAGGATTTGGAAACAGGTATTCTTCGTAATATGACTGATGGTGGAGATGGTGGAGCTCCAATGAAAGGGCGTAATCATTCTGAAGAAACCAAAGAGAAAATGAGACAAACCAAACTTGGAAAGAAACATACTATCCAAGATAGGAAGAATATGAGTGAATCACATAAAGGTCTTAAGTATCCTAATAGAAAGAGTAGTCCTCATTCTGAAGAAACCAAAGAGAAAATGAGACAATCTAGACTTGAATATCTTAAAAGAAAACAGGAGGTAGCCAATGGCCATAGAGGATGATTTTTACGCAACAATA
>TARA_R110001606_G_scaffold27574_2_pt1 | contig 14155 bp, 30 predicted proteins | sample TARA_R110001606 | Tara Oceans TARA_R110001606 (sample SAMEA4398315) | marine metagenome | biome: Polar Biome; feature: [SRF] surface water layer (ENVO:00010504); material: water (ENVO:00002006), including particulate matter (ENVO:01000060) such as... | depth 5 m | reverse complement strand
CAATATGGCGATGATGCTGTAGAAATTTATGAGAAAGAATCAGTTAATGAAATGAAAATGGTCCATAAAGGCAAGGACATTACTAAACATGTGTTAGCATACATGGAAAAGAAAATTACCAAAGCGGAATTTGAAAAATTAACTGGATTGAGAAAGGATAAGCTAAAAGTTAATGAAAGTGTAATATCAGACATCTTAATTATAGCAGATGAGAATAATACATATGAATTATTTACAGCGGAGTTAGTAAACCAAAAATATCTTATGCCGGATGAATTAGAAGATCCTAAAACTAAAGAATGGTTAGAAGATACATATGCGGCCGTTCATGAAAGCATATCATTGAAATCATTGGCCATGGAAGCACGCAAGCCTCGAGGATATTATGAGAAGAAGTTTAAACATCTAAAAAAAAAGCCTAAATATAAAAAAGGCGATCAAGTTGTTTATGTTCAAGACCTAGGTGGACGAGATGAATTATCACCAGAGACAAGCAGAGTTAAGAAAGTATCAAAAGGATTAGCCGGATTCAAATATGATCTAACAAATTATATCCAGACAAATGATTCAGAGATATTAGGACTTGCAGAATCAGTTAATGAAGCAAAGGCTTTTAAAAAAGGTAATAAAGTATCTTACAAAGATGATGACGGTAAAAGCAAAACTGGATATATCATTAAAAAGATGACCAAGACCTTTAGAGGTAAAAAGAATGTCCAATATTTGATAGGGAAAACAAAAACCACCGATCCTAAATTAGGAAGATTTGATACAGTATCATCAGTACCTGGTAAAGAAGCTGATAAATTAAAATTAGAAGGTGCTCCATTTGAATATGATAACATATCAGAACCATATTCTATCAAAGTAGGAGATATGGTACAGAACACAAATCCATCATGTCCGCATCATGGATCACAAGGAATGGTAAAAAAGGTTATGCCAATGCCAAATGATGTTGGTGATTTAATTAAATACATTGTAATGAATCAAGGAGATACATACCAGGCGGGAGATGTACTTACTAAAACACCAGACCAATTAGAAGTAATGTAATAGGACTTACAATGACCAAAGATTATACGAAGATAACAGCACATGAGTTTGTGCAATGGCTCAAAGGATATTTAGAAGCAATCGATGCTACTAACATCACATATAAAGAATATGAAAAGATTCTTGAAAAGCTACATTCAGTTAAACCTAAAGATGAAGAACTATAATATGTTTGAACGACAGCCGATAAATATCATCGATGATTTATATTTACATGCACCGATCCATGAGTCTACGGATTGGGACCTGGATTTCTTTGACCGTGAAGGATATCAGTTAAACTCCATAGAAAAAGAATATCATCAGGAAAACAGAATAAATTTACATACAGAAGACAGAATGGCAAGGCGAGTATCAGATAACGCATTAAATGCTGTACTGCAACATTGGTATGTACAAAAAGAAGATCATCCAAATATCTTTATTGATCATGCACATATATTACATAGGTTCGCTTTTAAAGATAGTGCATTATATCAATTACAAAACATGTCAAAGGAATATCCAAAGTTGCAAAAGATGATCAAAACTAAACCCAAGTATGGTTTAGACTTTGCAATTGATTGGATAGATGAAGAACAAGTAATTGAAATGTTTCATATTGAATTGGATTGTAGAGATCATAATACCTTTGTTGATATTGTAGAAAAACTGCAATCGTTTATTGAATCAACTAATTGGCAAACAAAGGGAGAAGAGTTGATTGCATGCAAATCAGAATGGGCTAAGTTAGATGAATATGACCAAGCAACATATAAAGCAAAATTATATGGTTTAGATAAATTAGATATCAACTACTTTACAGATCATTATTTAAACAAGCCATATCTATTTTCATATTTAAAAGTAATAGATTAGGACTATTGAAAAAGATTTCTTATATTAATATAAATTGTAAAAGATATGAGCGAGAATTATTTAAACGAAGTGATAGAAGAATTATATGAAGTACTAGTAGGTACGGATTCTGTACTTATGAGTCATGAGGCATGGCCAATACATACAACTATAGACAATAAAATCCGGTTGTTACAAGGTATGATAAAGTACTTTGAATCCAAAGATACCATACAAGACTACAAGCGGTGTAGTAAGCTAAAAAGATACATCGAAGTAATGAAAGTATCAGATACAATGAAGGTTTATAAAAATAACATATCTGGAAGTAAAGTATTAAATAATTGATCATGAAAAAGAAACGCAGAAAGAAAATAGAATTAACGTTGATAAATGATGATTATAATTCATTTGCAAGTGTTATTTCTGGATTGAAAAATTACCTGCCTAGCTGTTCATCATTAAGAGCGGAGCAGATAGCGCAAATAGTACATACCAAAGGAAAATGTCCGATCTATACAGGATTCAAACCAGATGTTTTTATGATACAGAGCCAATTAATTAAACGTGGATTATTAGTCGAATCAAAAATTTATAAGAAATAGTTTATGAGTAAAGATAAAAAGATTAAAGCAGAAGCCAAAGAGAATGATTGGGTAAATGATCCAGACATCCAAGAATTCATAGAAAATTGTATGAATTCAAAAGGTCCATGGTCAGAAGAAGAAGATAAGATCTATACAGTAGGAGGGTTAACTGCTGATAAGGATAATGACTTCATGAAGTTTCAGAAAAAAATAGATAAGAAATAATTTGGTTTATTGAGAAAAAGTTATTATATTAAGTAAAATTATAAAAATAAAGTTATATGAAGTTAACAGTACACATCCAAGACGCTCCATTTATTAAAACTACCCAAAGGAACGTGGGTACAAAAGAGGCTCCTATGATGAAGCCTAAAAAAGCTAATTGTATACATAATACAATTACTAGGAAAGGACTTGTCGATCAACGAGAGGTTGATAATGCATTAGCAGCTATTCGTAATAAGCATACAATTGCTATTTGGCCAAAAGGTACCAAGGCTGGCAAAGAAATGATCTATGTATCTTTTGAAAGGTAAATATGAAGACTAATGTTATAGCAAAGTTAGAATTAGATGGGCTCCATAATTGGCCGGAAGCTCAGAACATAGCTCCTGAAGTAGGATTCTTAACTAATATGCATAGGCATAAATGGTATATTACTGCGAAGAAGCAGGTACATCATGATGATCGAGATGTTGAATTTATAATGTTTAAAAGAGATATTGAAGAATATCTACGAGCAAAGTATTATAATGCAGTATCAAGGACTCATGAATTTGAAGCTACCAGTTGTGAAATGCTGGCTAATGAAATATTAAAACAATTCAATTGTTGTTACGTATCAGTATTTGAAGATAATGAAAACGGTGCTGAAGTAATGACAGAACTATATTAAAAAGGTAAAAATGGAAAAGAATATAAATACAATTATTCATGAATGGTATGATCGAATGGAAGAAAATAACATTAGCGTGCAACCAAAAGCAACAACTCTTCTTCATGTGATATTATTGAAATATCAAATTGAAGCAAAGCCTATGCGAGATGTATGGGGAGAATTTTTGAACTGTAAGGCAGGAGAATTCGAATCATGGTACAAGTCATTAACTCCAAATGAAATAGCAGAATGGGAAGTTAAACGATCAATGGCTAGTAAAAGCCATGACCCTAGAGAGAAGCAGTTGCTTAAAGACTAATGACTTTTAGACCAGGAGAAGGCAGGCCACCTATTAATATTTCTGAATCGGAGATACGATATGCAATGGCAAATACTAAATCAGCCGCGGCCGCTTCTCGCTTCCTAAATGTGTCATATGAATCATTCCGTAAATATGCTAGACAATATATTGATAGTCCTACTGGCAAGTCATTGTTCGATCTGCATAAAAATGCATCTGGTAAAGGTATAAAGAAAGCTCCTACTTTACGAATGAACGGTAAGTATGGATTGAATGATATACTAGATGGCAAGCATCCTAATTACAATAAGAAGAAACTTAAAGACAGATTATTACGATCCGGCTTGTTCGAGGAGAAATGTAATTGCTGTGGATTTGATGAACGACGGGTATCTGATTATACAGTACCATTAAGGCTGGATTGGATTGATGGAGATAAAACAAACCACCACCGTGATAACTTACAGCTGCTATGCCTTAACTGTTATTATCTTCAGGTAGAAAATCCATTAGGTGGCCGTCCTAAAAAAGATGAGCACCCGTAGCTCAATTGGATAGAGTACTTGACTACGAATCAAGAGGTTGTAGGTTCGACTCCTACCGGGTGTACCATATTAAACTTTTCTGAAACTTTTCTGGTAAAAGATTAGGACTTACGGCTCATACACCTTATATTTATATATAATTAATAAGGAACCAATAGTAAGAGATATGATTAAAGTAAACCAAATAGTAAAATTGAAAGAAGAGTTTAAAACACCTAGATGTAAGAAGGGTGGTAATTTTGATGCTTATAAGGTTATCAAAGTTAACCGAGTTAATGTAAGAGCCTTTAATTTAGGTACGTATATTAACCATACCTTAAGAATAGATCAGTTAGATGTTATCGAGCAAAAGCAAATAATTAAATAATAAATAAAAATAGAGATATGATTAACCAAAATGCAATTACAGTAAAATTTTCGAATCCTAGAATCAATGAGACTTCATTTAATGAAGCTCTTTATGGTCCTGAAATATTAGAAGGAGTGTTAGGTGCCTTTGATGAAGCCTTTGGTATCTTTACGGTTAGAGTAAAGAACCTTGACTATGATGTTGATCCGTTAAACGATCCTCATTTCAAATTGTTGACTCCATGGAATTATTTAGATGAAAATTATAAATAAAAAAAGCTTAAAAAAGATTAGGACTTATGAGTTCTTTTTCTTATTTTTATATAGAAGAAATTAATTAATAAACAAATAAAATCCAAGTTATGAAAAAAGTATGGTATTACCTTAAACCAATTAAAAATGATGCAAACGGAGAGATATTCCTTTTCAATCCAGATGCATCTAAGTCCGATATTTATATTAGAGAAGACATGATCCGTTTAGCTCTAGAAAATGGTCAATGTATTGCTTATAACATTGATACTCAAAGAGCTTATCGAAAAGATATGTCAGAATTTATTGATCAATATGATTATATCGATCCAGTACAAGAAGAACAGAAAAAAGAAAAGATGAAAGAACTCGATCCAATAGTAAGTTTTATTCATAACAAGGCCGTAGGTTTAAGACCGAAAGAGCTTGTAATGTCAGATTTGAAATGGAAGTATCTTGTAAGATCGGCGATGAGATCTAAAAACATAATGATGACAGGACCAGCCGGTTGTGGTAAGACAATGGCGGCTAAGATGCTTGTACAAGCAATGGATCGTCCTCATTTCTATTTTAATTTAGGAGCTACTCAAGATCCTAGAGGAACCTTAATTGGTAATACGCATTTCAATAAAGAGACTGGTACAGCCTTCTATGAGTCAGTATTTGTTAAAGCTATCCAGACTAAGGATGCTATTATATTAATGGATGAGATATCGAGAGCGCATCCAGAGGCATGGAATATATTGATGACCGTATTAGATGCAGGTCAAAGATATTTGAGATTAGATGAGCACCAAGATGCTCCAACCATAGAAGTAGCTGAGGGAGTTACATTTGTAGCGACTGCGAATATTGGTAATGAATATACAGCCACCAGAGCAATGGACCGAGCATTAGTAGATCGATTCATAGTTGTTGAAATGGAAACGTTGAACAAAACAGATGAGTCATCATTGCTAAGTAGACTTCATCCTAATCTTGAAACTAGTAGTTGTGATACAATTGCTGAGATAGCTGAAATGACCAGAAAAGATGTTAAGTCAGATGATCCTAAATTATCAACCGCGATTAGTACTCGTTTATGTGTTGAATTAGCAGGACTGATGGAAGATGGATTTACTTTAGATGAAGGAGCAGAGGTAGCTATTTATCCTTTCTATGATGAGGATGGTGGTGTTGATTCTGAAAGAACCTTTATGAAGCAATTCATTCAAAAGTTTTCGGAAGGTAATGGAGAGGATATTTTCAATACCGAAGAAGAGAATGCAGATAATGCATAATAAGATATAACTTGGATAAAAGGGGTGAAGCGCGGAGCAAGAGTAGCCCCTTTTTATTAATTAAGGAGTAAAATGGGAAAGAAAGCAGTAATAGGAACATCACCAAAAGATTCATCAACGGATAAGATGGATCGTTACATACAACGTAACGAAAGAAAAGAACAACAGAACTTACATAGGCATGGTAAAAAAGATTTATCTAAAATACCAATGGATGAATGGCCTTTAAAGAAACAGTTAGAATATCGTGATAACATGTCCGATGCGGATAAGTTTAAAGAGAAATATTCATCGTATAGTTTTTGGTATGAGGCTGTTAAAAAAGCTAGCGGTGTTTATCCATTAACCTTTGTTGATTGGACATCTTGTCGGGCGGGTGTTAAAGAAGCTTTACGAGATATGTATGCCAATAGCGTCTCTGTTAAAGATGCTGTACGTGTTTTACAGCGGGATTATAAAATCTATTAAGTAAACTTTTCTGGTAAAAGATTAGGACTTACGGTTCTTATACCTTATATTTATATATAATTAAAAAGATAAAAGATATGAAAAATTTGAATTCAGTTTCTAGTTATTGGCTCGATGATAGTCTTAGTTTAGATAACTTAGATGATTTAAAAGAGAAGGCCGCGGCCCGTAAAGATCCAATTAGGTTGCATGCTTATCGTAATGCCGTTTCTAATTTTGTTAGGATTGTAACCGGTGAAAATATTAAAGTTCAATTTGAAGGAAGGCAATCTTATACGGATGGTAAGTCAGTTACTATTGGTGCTAGTCTGAAAGATGCGGATTTTGATCCGGCGGTAGGATTAGCATTGCATGAAGGATCGCATATCAAGTTAACGGATTTCAAAGTGTTGAAAGACATTGATGATTTCATTCAGAAACATGATAAAGAATGTGAAATGATTGCCGAGAAATATGGTATGGAGGATCGTTGGGATTCTACTTTTTATATTAAAAGCAAGTTAAGTGATCTGCTTAACGTAGTTGAAGATAGGAGAATTGATAATTACATATACAAATCAGCTCCAGGATACCAAGGTTATTATAAAGCATTGTATGATAAATATTTCAATGCTAAGATTGTTGATAAAGGTTTAGAATCATCTGAATATAGAACAGAGGATTGGGAATCATATATGTTTAGAATTATCAATCTTACTAATTCGCATAGAGATCTAAATGCTTTAGAAAACCTTAAGTCTATTTGGGATATAATGGATTTAAAGAATATTGATAGATTAAAGACAACCACCGATGCTTTGAATGTGGCTTGGGATATCTTTATGGCTATTGAGAATAGTATTCCAAAGCCAGAACAAAAGGCTGAAGAGCAAGAGAATGAATCCAAGAAAGGTGATGGCGAATCTGATTCAGGTGATGTTGATGAATCTGGAAGTGGTAATGATGCCGAGACACCAGAGGGCGAAGCACCGGATGATGATGGATCAAAAGCAGAAGGATCAGATGTAGAGAAAGGATCTGGATCTGGTAAGGAAGTTGCTAATACAGCTCCGGAGCTATCTAGCCGTCAGAAGCAGCAATTGACAAAGGCAATTGAGAAACAAAAGGATTTCAATAAAGGTAAGATTAAAAAGACCACCGTTACTAAAAAGCTTAATGAATTAGTTGAGGCTATGAGTAAGGCAGGTGTATCTGAGGAGGAGGTAGAGTTTGAAGGCCAGCATTGGAATAAGTCAAAAATTAAAGTAACTGTCATCCGAGAGTTCAATATGAAAACTATCGAGGGTATTGATTGTGGTATGTGGACCAATCCAAATTGGAGTTCGGAAGGTCGTCATAAAGAAGAGGTAGCCAAAGGGATTCGATTAGGAACTATATTAGGTAAGAAGCTTAAAGTAAGAGCAGAAGAAAAGTCAACCAAATACAATAGACAGCGTAGTGGTAAGATTGATAAAAGAATGATTGCCAATGCTGGTTATGGTATGGAAAATATATTTTCTAAGTTGGAATCCTTTTCATATAATCCAGGTATCATTCATATATCAATTGACAATAGCGGATCGATGAGTGGTCGAAGATTAGAAAAATCTATTACGACAGCAACCGCGATTGCAAAGGCATGTAGTATGATTGGTAATATGGATTGTGTCATTAGCTTTAGAGCCGGATCATATTTTGAAAATGAACATAAGCCAGTAATGTTAATTGCATATGATAGCCGTAAGGATGGTATAGTGAAGCTTAAGCAGATGTTACCATATATTACTAGCGCTGGTAGTACTCCAGAAGGATTATGTTTCGATGCTATCATGAAAGAGATTGTTGATGGTGCTAAAGGTAAAGATGCTTATTTTGTTAACTTCTCTGATGGTGCTCCTTATTACGGAGCCTATTATGGAGAACCGGCTCATAAACATACTAGGAAGCAGACCAATAAAATGATCAGAGAAGGCATCAAAGTTATTAGTTATTTCATTGATGGCTCAGAATATTATATGGAAAACTTTAGATCAATGTATGGTAAGAATGCAGAGTCTATTGATGTAAGTAATATTAGTGCAGTTGCCAGAGTAATGAATAAGAAATTTTTAGAAACAGTTTAAAGATGAGTGAATTGATTTGGATAATACCTTTAAGTATTACAATCTTAATACTAATGATTATACTAGGGGTAACTCTAGCAGGTATTTTAACTGGTAATATAGGGATGGTAGAGGAAATGATGAAATTTTTTAAACTAACAAAAAGAAGATGAGTAAGATGAAAAGATTTATTAAAGCATTATTAGCAAACCCATTTAGGTTTAAGTTTTCAATAGAAAATGGCGGAGTATTTTTAGATATAGGAATAGTATGGATACTATTAATGTTCTTATTAGTAGATTGTTCTGTTTCCTTTAATGATCCAGTAAATAGTACAACACCTTGTAACAAATATAATCAATGTCCTCCACCACCAGATGCTATATCAGATACTTTGATAGAAGATCCAATCTCCGAATCATCAAATCAATTAGTCCATGCCATGATCAATGTTGAGTCACGCGGTAATGACTCTGCATATTGCGAATCTGAAAAGGCAGTAGGATGTTTACAGATCAGGCCTATCATGTTAAGAGAGGTGAATCGATTGCTTAAACGATCAGGTAATGAAGAAAGATTTAGTTTACCAGATCGTTGGTCGCGTGAGAAATCAATTGAAATATTTGATACATGGCGATCCTTAAGCCACCCAGATGATTCAGATGAAGTGATTGCTAGATGCTGGAATGGTGGACCGAGAGGATGGAAAAGGACGGCGACGGATCGCTATTGGGAGAAGGTTACTGCATATTTATATGAAAATGAAGAAAGTTAAGGTAACCATAGAAGAAATATATCAGGCATTGCGACCCAATGTGTATCGCAATAAGAAAAAATATACACGTAAGTCTAAACACAAAACCAAAGATGGAGATAATTAACATAATTTATATGTACACGACAATTGGCATATTGTTTTGTATAGCAGTTGATTATGCATATTGGCAGAAAGATCAAGGTAATATGAATTATCAACATATGCCAGAGAAAGGGTTTAGCAATTTCGAAAGAGTAATGACAATTATATTATGGCCATGGGCGATATTAGTAGCTGTTAAACAAATTATCAAAGATTTTAAAAATAGGTTATGATTGAATTATTAGGATGGCTGAGCACCGGATTGGTCTTAGCAGGTTACATATTAAATGCTAACAACAAACGATTAGGAGCAATGATAACTTGGATCATAGGAGATCTAGGTTGGGTTACATATGATTTTTACATTGAAAACATCAGCCATTTGGTATTGAGTTTTGTTATCATATCAATAAACATATACGGGATGTATAATATCTTTTTATCATGTAAAAAAATAGATACACAAGGTTATAGAGTTTATAAACATGGAAAAAAGCTAAACAAAAATTAGGACTTACGGTTTATTCTTCTTATATTTAAGTATAATAATTAATAAGCAATAAGAGATATGAAGTTAAGCATTCCAATTAAATTTAAGAACGGTTATGAGGCCATTACCAAATCAGATAAAAAGGCCAAAGGTGAAAAAAATGATTGTGCCGTTAGAGCATTCATGAATGGTTTTGATATCAGTTATGATGAGGCTCATTCATTAATCGAAACAGAATTCGATCGTAAAAAAGGTAAGGGGACATTTAATTGTGCCACTACCATGCGAGAAGTGTTTACCGATAAAGATGCTTTGAGATATGAAGCAAACAAAAGACGTCCGGCCAAAATAGTTAACGGCCGTAAGTTAGTCTTCCTAGGTAATAATCCATTAGTAAGCAATCGAAACATATTATTGAATAAGTTGTATCCTAAAAAGGTTTATAATGAAGAGACCGGAAAGTATAAGAAAGAGTATGCAGGTTATACCGTAGGAAAATTTATCCAGCAGCATCAATTTGGAACTTATATTATATTAGTTGCAAAGCATGCATTAGCAGTTAGGAACGGTGTATTGATTGATAATGGTAATCATGACGATGATCTTCTTAAGAATCATTTGAGAGATCAGCGAAGATGTATGCAAATATTTAAGGTGAAAAAAGCTTAAAAAAGTCTAGGACTTACGAGAAGTAATCCTTATATTTATATATAATTAATAAGGAACCAATAATAAGAGATATGAAAAACCAACCAAAAAAAAGAGAAATGATTAAGATGAATTTTAAGACCATGCAAGAAAGTAAACGTCCAAGTGTGATGTTTGATGATATGAATAACTTGACTAAGATGGTCGCCAATGATGTTAGTCCATCATTAGTTATTACCGGCCAGCCAGGTCTAGGTAAGACGTTTAATGTTACTAAAACATTGGATAGTTTAGGTCTTAAAGAGGATGAGGATTTCGTCCATGTGAAAGGTAGATGTACGGCGGCAGGGATGTTCATTACATTGTTTGAGAATTGTGATAAGTTGATTATCTTTGATGATTGTGATAGTGTATTTAAAGATAGTGATGGTGTTAACCTTTTGAAAGGAGCATTGGATTCATATGATAAGAGAGTTATTAGTTGGATGTCAGCCAAAGGTCTTAAGGATAGAGATGGTGAGATGCTTCCAAGAAGTTTTAACTTTACCGGAAAGATCATTTTTATTTCTAACCTACCTATTGCGAAAGTAGATAGTGCAATTAGAAGTAGATCATTTGTATTAGATATATCATTGACTTCAGATCAGTTATTGAAGCGAATGAAAGATTTGCTTAACGAAGTTGAGCCTGATGTTACTTTGAAGATCAAGAGAGATGCATTATCAGCTTTGAAAAATGCTCATAAGAAATTTGAAGGTGTTGAATTGAATTTCAGATCGTTGATCAAAGCAATTAGAATTCGTCAAATGGGATTCACCAATTGGAGACAAATGGTTGCAGAGCAGGTAATGGGTGTTAAGTAGTAAATAAGTAATAATAAATAATAAATAAGAAATATGAAAAAGTTGTTAAGTTGGATTTGGGTTAATTGGTTAGTGTTGTTTTATTTGTACCTAGGAGTAATGTTTATGCATTATACTATTATAGATGCTGTTAGTGACCAAATATTCCATGGAGTGTTGTTGTTAATAGTAAGTTCATCTTTTAAAAACAAATAGAGATATGAAAAAGTATATAGAATTTTTTAAGAACTGTTGCATGTGGGTTACATTGATTGTAGCCTCCATGGCATTAGTTAGTTTTGCGATCAAGGTATTAGTATGGTCATTGCATATGATGTTGATTCATCCACATACTGCATTTGGTTATCTTGTTATTGCTATATTAGCTGGCATAGGTGTTTTCCAATTAATAGATAAAGTAAGAGGATGAAACCAGTAATACAAATATGGGTTAAAGAGTCTTCGTTAGAGTTAATCAAGCGAGGACAATTTCCTAGTACATGGTGGAGGACATATGATCAAATTCCTTCATCAGAAGAATCGATTATAGTATGTATCAGTGTTAGTTATGATTGGTTTGTGCAAATGAGAGATGTAGAAAAAGAATTAGAAAAGGAAAACGATTTACCGTTTTAAAAGGATAAAATATGAAACACGTTTGGAATCAAATTAAATATTTCATTAAGAATGAGATATGGGAGCGGCCATGGAGGACCGGCTTCTTCATTAATATTTTAGTGACTATCTCTATATGGACTGCCCATTGCGAGTATGAAAAAGTAAACATAAAGCATATAAACATTTTAGAGAATGCTAATAGAAGGCTAACGAATGAGGCGTTAGACTTATTAGAAACTAACAAGTTACTCGGTGCTGAATATGACCGCCTCGTTAATGAAAACCAGATGTTCGGATCAATGTTTGCAGAGATAGAGAATGAGCCTGGCGGGCATAAGATGCTAAAAAAATTATATAAACAAATAAACCAATAAGGAGAATCCAAATGGATAGTAAATTTAAAGTAGGTGATATGGCTCGTAAGCCAAAAGGATATGAATTTCCATGTACAATTGTTTCGGTATTCCAAACTAAAAAAGGAGATATTAGAGTAGTAGGTGAAATGGATGAATATGGTTTACTGCATATATTCAACGAGAACCAATTAGAAAAGTTAAGTATAGGAGACTTGATAGGATGAGTAAGAAGCATAACCAATTTAAACTTCAATTAGCAGTAATGTTAATTAAGACAGCAGAGGCTGATAAAGCTAAGGCACTAATAACTTTAGAGTTACTATCAACTCATCCAGCCGGTATTGGAGATCATTCAACGGATGATTTCTATAAGAATGCAGAAGAAGCAGTTGCCATGCTAGCAGATGCGGATGATAGATTAGAAGCAATACAAAAGTATTTAATGTAAATCAAATAATAAAAAAACAATTATGCAAGAATTTTTATATCACGCATTAGGCATTTGTGGAGAGCATTGGCATCCAAATGCAATTAACATCACATTGATAGTATTATTAATCAGTATATCAAGTAGAATCATATACAAAAAAGTGAAACAATGAAAAAGAATCCAGAATATAAGAAGCCAGCAGCAAAGAAGCCAGCAGCAAAGAAGCCAGCGAAGGTAACGTTTAAAGAAGTCGTTGATACTCCAGATTGGGAAACAAAGGAAAAGGAAAGGAAAGAGCTCCGGGAGCAATATAAAGATAACCACGTGGTTGGGAAGATTAGAAAGAGTGAGGACAAAAAAGAGTTTGGTACGCCTAGCTCGCTAAACGCTCGCCATGGTAAGAAATATCCATCAGATGATTGGAGCCTTATGGCTAATGGTAAACCATCCATTAACGCTTCCTATGAAAAATCGCAATGGGTAGCTAATCCAGACTTGGACAGGTCAACCAACAAGTATTCGCAGATGAGCAAGAGAGAGTTGGAGATCATTGGACGGGAGTATGGAGTGGAAGTTGATAGGAGATTGCGTAGGTCAACCATCATAAGGATCATTGAGTTAGCCGAAGAAGCGCATGAGAAAGAGCAGGCAATGTTAGAAGACCCTTTCCAGAAAAAATTACTACAAGGAATTTGTGTAGGTATAGCCATCGGCTTCTTAATGGGAGTGTTGTTCGGATACGGATTAGGAGTGCGATAATGGGAAGTAACGCAACTCCGGAGGACATATTATGGAAGGCTCATGAGTTAGGCATTAAAGATGCGGTGTTCGAAGAGATGAGTAGAATAAAGCATCACTATCCGCATGACTTGAATGCAGCGTATACCAAAGCCTTTCATAACGTAACGGCGAGTAAGGCCGAAGAGAAGCAGAATGAAGAATAAGCAACAACAAGTATTGGAATGGTGTATAACTATAATCATAATAACAATAGCACTCATATGTATAATATAAGAGCATATAGCGTAAAAGAAGTGATGCCTGCATTGAATGCCATAGCAAAGGTATATAGCCTAGAGCTCAATAGAGTATCAGACTTTAAGATAGCAAGAGCAATATGGGCTAATACCTTAAGAGAGATCCCTGGTATATGGTAATGGCAATAGCTTCAGTGTTAGCAATGATAGGTGTTCTGTTATATGCTAATGTCTTGGATGATGATTAGGTTTATCCTATAACCGCCAATTGCTAATCCTAGATACCCAGAGTCCTGAATAAAA
>TARA_R110001606_G_scaffold56550_1_pt1 | contig 14164 bp, 11 predicted proteins | sample TARA_R110001606 | Tara Oceans TARA_R110001606 (sample SAMEA4398315) | marine metagenome | biome: Polar Biome; feature: [SRF] surface water layer (ENVO:00010504); material: water (ENVO:00002006), including particulate matter (ENVO:01000060) such as... | depth 5 m | reverse complement strand
AAAGCACTTTATATTTACATTAGAGAAATGACTGATGTAGATACCCCCGTTATTACTAAAGTAACTAAAAAATTAAAAACAGTATATAAAACATTATGGGCTGAATTTGATAAAACAGGTTATGTAAAAGTCTAAAAATTCCATATTTATTACAAAATGTATGGATTCACTAAATCAAATATTATTCGATGATAAATCTTTTGGAGATTTATTAAAAGAAATTCACGGTAATCAAAAGAAAAAAGCAACTCAAATTGCATCTATGATCGCTGAATTACGCCCCCTAATTACATCTTTAGGCGATGCTACAGTTGTAGTTCCTTTAATTAAAGAATATATGGAAATAAGCGTAAAAAATGATGATCACTTAATTAAGATGGCATCTATAGTACAACGTTTATCTACATCGGGGACTAATTCAGGAGATGGTGGTTTATTATCTGAAGAAGAAATGAGTCAATTAATGGATGTTGCTGAAGAAATTTCTAAAACAGTAGAAAAACCTAAAAAAATAGAACCATCAAATGAGGACTAAATTAGAAGCTGTAAGAGTTCAAGAAATCATTTTAAATAATGAATTTAACCCTAAAAGATATGATGCTTTAGGGGGTAATGATGCTATAGGAACTATATTATATTCTAGATTAGACCAATTATTACCCCTTAACAAATCAACAGATAAATTGGGTTATGCAAGACCCTTATTTGCTAGTATTACCCAATATCCTATTATTAATGAAATAGTATATTTAGTAAAAGGTCCAAGTTCAACGTATTATGATAATAATGAAGTTATCTCATATTATTTACCTGCTATAAAAGTACAAAACCACCCCTTACATAATGCTTTTCCTAATGAACTACATAAAAATAATACAGTTTTATCTAATGAAGAGTCAGAAGCAGATGATAAAGAAGAATTTACTATTAATTTAGGAGAATATTTTACTGAATTAGAAAAAATAAGACCTTTAAGACCCTATGAGGGAGATACTATTGTAGAAGGAAGATTTGGAAATTCCATAAGATTAGGTGCAACTACCTACAATCAATTAAAAGATATTAATAGGTGGAGTAATGAAGGAGAAGTAGGAAATCCTATAACCATAATAAGAAATGGTCAAAGAGAAGATGAAATTGAAGAATCTTTTGAACATATATTAGAAGATGTAGATAATGATAATTCAAGTATATATTTATGTTCAGACCAACAATTAACTAATTTTACACCCGCATCAATTTATACATTATCTTTTGGTGCCAATTTAGAAACTATTCAAAAAGTAGAAACAATAATCTCAAACGAACCTATAATAGAAGAGATAGAAGAGGAATTACCATTAGTTTCACCACCACCACTTCCTCCAGAACCAGAAGAATTACCAGAAGAAGAAGTACAAGAAGACATAGCTGAATATGATGATGCACCTTCAGAAGAACAAGTTATATTTCCAGGAGATGATTTAGGAGATTTACCTGAAAATTATGAAAACTTAGAAGGAATAGATGTAGAAAGACGATTTGGACCTGACGATGGAGATGATAGAGGACCAGAAGTACATAAAGATGCAATTGAAATATGGGATGGACCTTACCCTACCTCAGGTGGGTGGGATAAAATAAAAGCAAAAGGACCATATGCCTTTTACAACAGAAAAATGGGTCCATTTAATATAGTTTCTTTTAAAAACAGAGATATGCTTCAATTATATGAAACACCACGATCAACTGGAACTATAGCAGAACAAATTGGTGTTGCAAAATCAGCATTATCGGGGAATATCCCCTTTGAAGGATATTAATTATGGCATTTAAATTAAAATCATATATATGGAGTTCAACAGCAACTAATAAGAGTATAAATAATATACCAGGTGTTGATAAAGGTGAAGATGAAAAATTAACATCTGATTATATTATAGGTAATTTAGAAACACTACATAATAAATGTATAGGTCCTATAATAAGCCATTTTAATAATCTTCCAGATAGTAGTGGAAATTCTATAGGAATAACTTCAGCTTATAGATCTAAAGCTTTAAATGCAGCTGTAGGGGGTGTAGAAAATTCTCAACATATACAAGGAATGGCTGTTGATTTAATTTACACTGAAGGACCCGTATCAGATGTATTTAATTGGGCTATAGCAAATTTACCTGCTTTTAGTCAAATAATTTGGGAATTCCCCGAAAAGGGACAATTTACTGGTGGAGGTGGGGGATCAGAATGGATTCATATAGCTTATAACCAAGATGATAATAAAAAAACAATATCATTAGCATCAGAAAGAGACGATTTACATACACACCACCAAACAGATGATACAGAAAGAAGAGGAAAATATACACATGGATTAACAATGGAAGCAGATCAAACAATAGTATAATTATGGCATATATACCAGAAGCCCCAGGCACATATCAAGGAAATCAAGTAGTAATAAATTCAGACAGATTATTATTTAACGCTAAAAATGATAGTATTTTATTATTTTCAGATAAAGCTATAGGTTTTAGTACAAATGGTAGTTTTCATTTTGATACTAGTAATAGTGAAGAAAGTAAATTTGTAGTAAATTCACCTAAAATATATTTAGGTTTAGAATATGATGACACACTCCCAACTCAACCAGCAGTATTAGGAGAAGAATTAAAAACAATATTAACAGAAATGTTAGATACAATGGAAGAAATAACAGATAAAATTTGTGTAAATGTAGCATATACAATAGCTGAAGGACCTCTAACTGGTATGAATCCTAAAAATTTTTCAGCTTTTGATGATATAAGAACCCAAATAGATGGGTTAAAAATAGATTTAGATGATATGATGAGTATAAACACAAAATTAGTATAAAATGTCCACAGAATCAGTAAGAAACGAAATAGGCAATTTAGTACAAAAAGCTATTACTAAAGCTAAACAGGAAATTAAAGTCCAAGGTAAAAAACAAATAATAAAACTTAAACAACAAATACCCTCTCCGGCTGAAATTGTAGAAGAATTAAAATCACAAATATCATTAGATAGCTGTACAGGTGCAGGAAAAGAACAATTTGAAGAAAAAATAAGAAAAATAACATCTAAAATTGATAAAATTCAAAAAGCCTTAGATGGTGGTATAGATAAATTAAATGGTGTTGATGAAAAATTAAGAAAAATAACAGATCCATCAGGACTTTTAGCTAAAATAGAAAAATTAGCATCAGTTTTAAATCCTATTATTGCAACATTAGGTATAATAGTAACTATAGCTAAAATTTTAATAAAAATAGTAGGTCATATTACTCTACCCCCCAATGGAGGAGGTTTTCCTTCAGGACCTCTTATTTTAGCTAAAGATATTGCAGACATAGCCTTTTATACAGTAGCAGGATTAGGGGCTTTAATATTAAGTTTAGGACATATAGTACAAATGTACGTAAATAAAATAAATAAAATATTAAACCTTATCCAAATCCCCCTAGCAGGTTTACGAAAGTTAAAAGCAATGATAGATAGATTAGCAGCTCTTTTATTATACCTTAAATTAGAACATGAAGCAGCATGTGATGATTTATTAAATAATGGAAATGATGGAGCAACAGGTACAGGAATAGGAGATGGAACTGGGGATGGTGGTTTTGGTGATGGTGGTTTAGGAGTAGGTACAATAGACGGAAGTAATATAGCATCTCTAGCGGATGGTATGAGTCTTGAGGATTTAATAGCTAAATCTGAAACTTTATATGGTAATTTATTATCAGGTTTACAATTACAAGGAAATAGAAGAGCTTTAGAAAAAATATCAAGATTAGAAAGAGAAACTAATGAATGGGTAACAAAATACAATATTAGTTTTAAAATAATAAAGATCTAAAAAAAATTTATATTTATAACAAACAACAACAATTAACATGAAAGCAAAAACTTTTGAAAATCTAATTAGAAAAGTAGTTAGAGAAGAAATCGATTATTCGTTACGTAGAGAAATTAAATCACTTAAAGAAGATTTACGTGATGAATTAAAACCATTAATTACAGAACAAGCTGAAAGACAAGTAGAGGCACCTAAAAACACAGATGTAAAACATAGTTTAAAAGAAAAAATTATGGGAACACAACCTATAAAACAACGCCCAAAACAAAATTTCACATCTAATTCATCATTAAACGATTTATTAAATGAAACAGCAATGGGTAATACTAATACAGAATCAGGAAATGCACCTGTAGATTTATCTCAACCATTTGCATCGGGAGAACCTATGCCTACAAATACACAGGGTATGTCTGAGGGAGTAGCAAAAGCAGTAACAAGAGATTATAGTGATTTAATGAAAGCAATATCAAAGAAAAAACAAAACTAATAAATGCCACAAATACAAGGAATAAGAAGAAGCCCATTAGATCTTAATAAAAATGTTAAGATAGGGGTAGCTTTTCCTTTAGATGAAACAAATATTTTTGCTAGTACAGAAACTCTTATAGATCAGGCAAAATCAAATTTATTAAATTTATTATTAACAGCCCCAGGTGAAAGAATAAATTTACCTTTATTTGGGGTGGGGGTAAAACAATTATTGTTTGAACAGCAAATAGATTTAGAATCATTAAAAGATAAAATTATTAAACAATCAACTTTTTATGTAGCTAATATACAAGTTATAGATGTAAGAACAGCATTATCCGAAAATGAATCAACACTATTTGTGTCCATAACATATAGATCTTTATTAGATAATACAGTAGACGCAGTACAATTAAATTTTAATAACTAATGGCATACTCAAAAGTATCAAATAAAAACCAAGATAAAGATGTTAAATATCTAAGTAAGGATTTTAATTCTTATAAAGATAAATTAATAGAATTTACCCAAACATACTTTCCAGATAATTTTAATGATTTTAGTGAAGGTAATCCAGGAATGATGTTTCTTGAAATGGCGGCTTATGTAGGTGACGTATTATCTTTTTACACAGACACACAATTAAGAGAATCATTTTTAAATTTAGCACAAGAAAAAGAAAACCTATATAATATAGCACATGCTATGGGGTATAAACCTAAAATAACATCTGCTGCAAGTGTAGATTTAGATATATCGCAATTAGTCCCTTCAAAAATAAATGGGGGTTCTTATGAACCTGATTATGATTATGCTTTAAATATAAATACTAATTCTTCTTTTAATGCTTCGGCGGGTGTGTCTTTTTATATAACAAAAGATGCAAGATTTAGTTTTTCATCTAGTTTTGAACCAACAACAGTAAGTATATATCAATATGATAGTTCTAATAATCCAGAATATTTTTTACTTAAGAAAACAGTTCCATCAATTTCAGCAACATTAAAAAAACAAAGCTTCCCTATAGGAAATTCTAGAAAATATTTAACTTTAGAATTATTTGATACTAATATTATTTCAATAGAATCTATAAAAGATTCAACTGGTAAAATTTGGTATGAGGTTCCTTATATAGCTCAAGATACTATTTTTGAAGAAGTAGAAAATATGGGAACTAATGATCCTGAATTACAACAATATAATAACCAAACACCTTTTCTTTTAAAATTAAAAAAAGTACCAAGAAGATTTGCAACAAGAGTAAAAAAAGATAATAAATTAGAAATACAATTTGGAGCAGGTATAAGTGATAGAGCAGACGAGCAAATTATCCCTAACCCAGACAATATTGGTTTAGGAATATTAGATGGTAGAAGTAAATTAGATGTAGCATATGATCCTTCAAATTTTTTATATACTAAAGCTTATGGACAAGCCCCATCAAATACTACATTAACAGTTACATATTTAGTGGGGGGAGGTTTAAAATCTAATGTAAACTCAAATACAGTTACAGAAGTAGGAACTGTATTAATTACTCCAAAACCTAACTTAAATCAAAGTATGTTAAATTTTGTTAAATCATCAGTAGCTTCTACTAATGTAGAAGCAGCAAGGGGTGGGGGAGCAGGAGAAACAACAGAGGAAATTAGGATGAATACAATGGCTAATTTTGGGGCACAACAAAGAACTGTAACTAAAGATGATTATTTAATTAGAACTTTATCTATGCCCTCCCAATTTGGAAGAGTAGCTAAAGCTTATATAATGCAGGATGATCAAACGTCTCCTTTAACAAATGAAGCTAATCGTATTCCAAATCCCTTAGCACTTAATTTATATACTTTAGGATATAATTCAGATAAACATTTAACTACATTAAACACAGCAACAAAAAAGAACCTATCAACATACCTTGAACAATATAGAATGTTAACAGATGCTATTAATATTAAAGATGCATTTGTAATTAATTTTGGTTTTGATTTTGACATAACAACTTATAAATCATATAATAATCAAGAAGTACTACTTGATTGTATGGCTGAACTTAAAAATTATTTTAATATAGATAAATGGCAAATAAATCAACCTATAATTATATCTGAAGTTAAAAATTTAATAGGAGGAGTAACTGGAGTACAAACAGTAGAAGATGTTAGATTTGAAAATAAAAGTGGTGTATCTTTAGGATACTCACAATATAAATATGGTTTTGGCGGTGCAACTAAAAATAACGTAATTTATCCCTCAATGGATTCTAGTATATTTGAATTAAAATATCCTAATATTGACATTCAGGGACGTGTAACAACATACTAAAATGGCATACTACTTTTTATTTCCTGAAAACGACGCTACAATGTATAGTCACCCTGATCGTTTAGATATGAACACGGGGGGTGATGAAATACTTGAACTCGTAAAAGAAAGAGGAAACACAGATCAATATTATTATCCTTCAAGAATTGCAATTAAATTTAAAGAAGAAGAAATAGCATCAGTAATAAAAGATACTATAGGGGGTACTAAATTTTTAACATCAAAAGTAAGTTTACAATTAACTTCTGTTCAAGCTAAAAATTTAACATCTACTCACATATTAAAGGTATATGCAATTTCACAATCGTGGAATGAAGGAACAAACAAGTATTTTAATAAACCAGCATCCTCAAATGGGATTACATGGAAATTTAGAGACAATTCAATATCAGCAACAGCCTGGAATACTTCAACTTTAGGAGGAATAAGTTATTCAGCTATAGAAGAAGGTTTTGTAGTAGAAAACTATGAATCAGCATATGGAACTACAGGATCTATAGTTAGTTCTTCAGATAATAATGGACCTATATTTCCCGGAGGAGGTGTTTGGTACACAGGTAGTGGTTTTGAAGTAAGTCAACAATTTTTAGCAGGAAATAATTTAGATACAAATTTTAATGTAACAGACATAGTTACAAAATTTAGTCAAAGTTATTTTAATGATGAATCATACCCAACAGGAATTTCAAACCAAGGTTTTTTAATAAAACAGATAGATAGTGTTGAATCTAATGTGTCTACTAGTTTTGGTGAATTACAATATTTTTCTCAAGACACACATACAATTTATCCTCCAAAATTATGTTTTAAGTGGGATGATTCGGTTAATAAAACAAATGAGTATGATACTTCTATACAAATTATTAGTGGTAGTGTAAATGTTTCATTATATAATAACAAAAAAGAATATAATCAAAATGATGAAGCTTTATTTAGATTTCATGTAAGAGATAAATATCCAACAAGAACTTTTTCTACTTCTTCAAATTATATAGCAAATAAAAGATTTAAATCAGGAGTTGGTTCTTTATATAGCATAAGAGATGCACATTCTGAAGAAGAGATTATACCTTTTGACACTGATTATACAAGATTAAGCCATGATGTTGAAAGTAGTTATTTTAAATTATTCATGAAAGGTTTACAACCAGAAAGATATTATCGTATTTTAATAAAACATACAAATAATGATGGAATAACCATTTATGATGAAGATTATTTCTTTAAGGTTGTAAGATAATGGCAAAAGAAAATATAAAATTATCAAAAAAGATAATTAGTAATAAATTATCTAATAAATTACACACTAAATCTTTTAATGATTTAACTAGATCTTCTAACCCTATAAATGAAGAAAAAATAAACGACTTATATAAATCATTATTTTATTCTATTTCTAAAAAGGGTAGTAAATCTCATGAATCTATAATAATAGAAAGTAGAGATTATTTATACCCCCAAATAAATAAAAAATTAGACAATCAAATAGAAGAATTAGTAGAAGAAACAAATATATTAGATAATAAACTATTAAAATTAAAAAGAGCACCCCAGGCAAATACTGAATATCCAAATGGTTCTTTTATCACCGCAGGAAATTCAACTGGTCAATTTGATGGAATGCCTACAGTTTATATTATGCAGGAGGGAATGAAAAGAGCTTTTGCAAGTGAAGGATTTTATAAAATAGCTAGAAAAGCTTTTAATGTTCCTGGAGAATTATATAGTGAATTATATATGTTAAGTGTTGATGAATTAAACCAAATACCTGATGGTTTAACAATAAACTTACAACAACGTTTTTCAGATGTGGAATTTGCAGCTGATTATGGAGAAATATATCAAAGATCTCCTTTTGATTCAATAAGTTTAACTTGTGAAGGTAGAGAAGCAGCCGATACTTTTGATTTAGTAGAGGGTGATTTTTGGTTAGATGATGATCCTGATGACGCTTGTACTGTTACTTATGTAAAAAACATGTTTTTAGGGGATGAAGAAGAACCTTCTATAGAAATAGAAACCATTGGGGTGGGGAAAACTAAAGTATTAGAATTTGCTAGAGACGGAGATGGGTTTGTAGGAATACCTAAGAAAATAAAAGACCAATATGATGATTATTATGATTATGATAAAGATATACAAAAATCAGGAACAAGACTTTGGGGTAAAGATAATAAATATAAAGGAATATTATTAGCTGAAGGTCGTATACTTATGGAGGGTAAAAAATTCAACACTAAAACAAACAAGGAAATAATAGCAGATAAATCTTTTGATGAAATGTTTGGTAATGTTAGAAGGATATATTCTCATGGGTGTAAACAGATGGATGGAACATATGATGATTGTTTTGGTGATTTAAACCAAAAAGGCAATTTAGCTAAATTATTTGACAACCCCGACTTTAGATATTATAATAAAACAGTTACATTTAATAAGAATCACGTTAACGATAGTGTTGGTAATAATGAATCTGCATACTTATATTTAGGTGATAATGGATTCTTTTCTAATAGGCATAGAGCTACACTTAGACACTTTGACCAATTAAAAGGTAAAACATTCTCTGTATATGGTCAACCTATATTAAGATTATCAGGAAAATATGCTATTTATTTAAAATCAGCAATAACTGCAGTCCCTAAATTAAGATATCATTATTTTTATAATTTAGAAGCAACTAAAAGTAAAGAATTAATTTTTAAAATAAATGATGAAGATATAGAATCTTATTTATTTAACAAAGATAAGGAGTCTTATAAAAAACAAGCAAACACAATAAAAATTGCTCTTGCAAGAGCAGCAATGGGGGCAAGATGGATATCTGATTATCAATATTCTCATGGAATGATTGGAAAATCCAATACTAAAAGATTTAATTGGGAAGCAGTAGACGTTAATAAAGTGCATTTTATAGGCTTAACACACGAACCAATAAAAAATAAAAAAATAAATCTTACAGGTTATAATCCAAATGGGGGAAATTATTTTAACCCCCTTGAAGAAGGAAGTAATTATAGTGTGTCAGAAGAAGTATCAAATTTAATAAATCCCGAGGAGGAAGTAAGTGTTTCTAATTTTTGTAATTATACCCGTGCACAATTACTTCAATTCAGAGTTTTATCATTTGGATCGCCTCTCCCACAAGGATGTACTTTAAAAAACTGTTTAGACTGTTAATATGGAAAATTTAGATAAGATAAATAAATTTTTTGAAGGAGGAGGATTAGACACATCTATTGAAATAGAATGTTATTCTTGTAGAAATGGATCTACTATAGAAAGTAAATTTAATTTAAATGTATGTCCAGAAAATTGGACTATAGACGAAAATCCTTGTAGTAACAACACAGCAAATTCATCTATATATAGTACACCGGAAGGCGAAAAAATGGGTTTAAATAAAGAATTATACAAATATAAAGATGTTATGAATCTTTTAGATTTAAGTTTCTCTGAATTTGTTCCAAAACCCCAATCAACCAATAATTTTTTTAAAATATATAATGAAAATTTTTATGAATTACCTAGAAAGACACATAATAATTTTATAGTAAAAAGTGAAAACTACGCGGGTAAACCAGATAATCCAAGACATATTGAAATAGAAAATCTTAAAAAGGGTATGGAATTAATTCAACTTGAGATAGATAGTATGGATAAAGAACATCCTTATTTTTCAAATGGAACTATATTAATGCATAAAGATTATAATAAGGCACATGTTTCTGGTTTTGGAGGTATTAATTCAGGAGGACAAATAAGAGGTCCTAAATATTATATGCATTCAGGAAAAAAACGAAGAATAGCAGATAGTTATGAACTTTGGTCAAAAATAAAAAATAGATTTGGAATGGGCACCCTTAAAGATTCAGATATTCTATTATTTTTATATCCTGGGGGATTAGACGCTATAGCAGATGGACCTAGAATTAGTAGGGTAAAGGATTTATTCATATCATCTTACGAAGTTAATATGTATACACCGTAAATAATAATTAAATGGCTAAATCTCCAAAATATAAAAAATCTTTCCCCTTAAAAAGAGGGATTAAACAAGATAAATTATCAAGTGCAGTCGACTTTATTAAAGAAAAACCTCTTAAATCAGTAAAAGAACTTGTTATAGATAAAACCCAAGATTTAATAGACTTAGATTTGGGGGAAACAACTATTAAAAAAACATTTGGAAGACCCGAAGACGTAATAGAACTACACATATATAATTTATCTAATAAAATACTTTACTCAGATTATGATTTTAAAGATTATACATTCCCCGCAGGTAGTGATTTAACAACTTCTGAACTTATAATAGATCCTGAAGAGGTTTTAAAAAAAAGTGGTTTTACCTCAGGTAAGTATTCATTAAAATTTAATGTTCATAGAAATAAAATTTTTAACACAGATGAATCAGAATATCCTTTCTACCTTAAAACAATATCATCAACACGTACTGAATTAAGATCAATATCTAAAACAACATCAAATAATGTTTTTGATAACGCCATTAATTCATTTATTTCAGAATTAGGTAGTTCTGCATATTTTAAAGAATTTGCTTTAAATTTTGGAGAAGATGTTGTTATCCCAGCAATTAATGTTTTATTAAATAAAGATCCATTAGTACATGAGTTATTAATAAAAACATTAGATCCTCTTCCTAATACTATTAAAAAGGCAACTGAATTTAAAATAGTTGAAGAAATAGTAGATTCGTTTTTTATTGAAGTAGATTTAGGACAATTAACAATAGAAGACGAAAGTATAGAGTTAATGGGTCCTAACTTTAATGTAGATATAAGACAAAATATGTCTATCCCTTCTGCGTTTAAAACCTATGATGATTTATTAACATATAATGTATCTTCATCTTATGATAGGCTTTTAAATAAGTTAGAAAATAAAGAAATACCAAACATACAATATGATTATATAAGAACAGTATCATCAAGTACAGAAGATACAGATATTCCTTATCATTTTGAAAACTTTACCCACTTTAGTAGTGCTGAGGAACGTTTAAATAATTTTCATTATAAACTAAAATTAATTGAATTATATAATTCCCAAATAGTAGAATTAGAAACAATAACAGGATCTACTTCATCTTCAATATATACTTTATCAGAAAAAGAAACAAAAACCACTAAAATCCAAAACTTAGTAAAAGGATTTGATGGTTATGAACAGTTTTTATATACAACAACGGGATCAAACGCATTAACATGGCCTAAATCAGATGGGGGTGGTAGTATATTTTCAATATCATCATCAGAAGCAATAACATGGATAGGAAGTAATTTTTCAGCTAATCACGCTGATGGGTCTGGAGGATCAGGTCAATTATTATCAGCTTCCTTATATGATAGAGAAAATCCTTATAATTTACATAAATTAATACCCGAACATATAAAAAATAACACAGATAATACTGTGTATGTTGGTTTTATTAATATGGTAGGACAACATTTTGATTATTTATGGTCCCATATAAAACACATTACTGAAATAAATAACCACCATAATGAAAGTGGTATTTCTCAAGATTTAGTTTATTTTCAATTAAAAGCTTTAGGAATAGAATCATTTGATCAATTTGAAAATGCAAATTTAATTGAATATATTTTAGGAGAAGGTTTAAAAGACCACACAGTAGGAACTATAGAAATAGGAGAATATATTGTAGGGCAAAGTAATAAATTTTATAATATTGGGGATAATCAAACACTAGTAACAGCTTCAAATGAGGGTTCAATTCCTAAAGGAGAAATTACTAGAGAAATATGGAAACGTTTATATCACAATGCACCTTATCTTTTAAAAACTAAAGGAACAGAAAGAGGAATTAAAGCATTAATGAGTTGTTATGGAATACCATCAACTATATTAAATATAAAAGAATATGGTGGAAGTACAACATCTAGTGGTCCTATAAAAGATATAGATTATGCTGATTATTATAAAACTTTTACTTATGAAAAGTCGGGATTAGCACTGTATGGCGATTCAGGAACAACCACAGGTTACTTTATTAGAACACCTTGGTCTTCTTCTGAAACACATAAATACTATACATCTACCCAAGAAGAAAAAGGAAAATCAGTTGAATTTAGAATTAAACCTGTAAGATCAAGTGATGATTATCATCTATTTAGTTTATCAGGTTCTTCAGGTAATGGTACAGTTATAGATTCAGCTAAAGACCAACATTTAATACTATCTCCTCATTTAGGATCAGATATATCTTCTTCAGGTGATTCAAAACAATTTGGTAATTTAAAACTATATCAAGGAAATACCCTTAAAGCTACAACTGAACTTATTCCTATTTATAATGGTGATATGTGGAATATCAACATAACAGCAAATAAAAAAGCAGGCAGTACTGAAGCTGAAATAAAATTTGGCGCTTATCAAGCCAATTTCTTAAAAAATGTAACCCAAGTTACACAATCAGTTGAAACAATCCAATTTACTAAAACTTGGGGTAGATTACACAAAGGAGCTAAATATGCTTACTTTGGGGGAGTACCTTCAAACACAAATGGAAATTACGATACTGTAGATGGATTACGCTATTCAGGTTCACTACAGGGTATTAATATATTCTTTGGAGAAATATTATCAGATCCTACATTTAAAAAACATGCCTTAGAACCTTACATGTATGCAGGAAATTCCGTTTCTTCTTCTTATGAACATTTAGTAGCAAGAATACCTTTAGGTGCAAATGATTTTGAAAACAGTTCAAGTTACCATCCAAATATAGATATAGATATATTAACTGCCTTAGAAAAATCAGGAGTAGGATATTCTACAATAGGGAGTAATTTTACAGTTGGTAGTTATGGAGTAGGATCTCAAGTTTTTAGTGAAATGGTTGATCAAAAATGGGAAGAAGTAGTAGAACCCCATTATTTACCTACCCCCGATTCAGTTGGGGCTTCAATGACAAGTGATAAAGTTAGAATAGATGAAGGTACTATACCTGGAAATGTTTTAATGCATAATAAAAATTTAGAAACATCTACATTAGATAGACAACCACCTGATTATGAAGATTTAGGAATATTTTTCTCCCCTACGGAAGAAATAAATGAGGATATAATTTATACTTTAGGTTCATTTAGAATGGATGATTATATAGGTTCACCTTTACCTTCGGCTCAATCAGCTGATGTTTATAAAGATTTAGCTGACATTAGTGATGTTTATAGTAAAAAATTAAGAAGAAAATACAACTATGGAGATTATATAAAATTAATCCAACAAGTAGACCACACACTTTTTAAAATAATAGAACAGTGGGTACCTTTTAAAGCAAATTTAAAAACAGGTCTTTTAATTGAACCAACATTTCTTGAAAGAAATAAATTTCCAAGACAAATACCTGTAAGAAGTGATGGTCAAACAATGACTGAAGGCCTTCACCAACATATAGATTTTACTATTTCCTCTAACTATGTAGATAATAAAATAAGTGATATAGATGACACAGCTGATCCTAAT
>TARA_R110001606_G_scaffold27637_2_pt1 | contig 14168 bp, 23 predicted proteins | sample TARA_R110001606 | Tara Oceans TARA_R110001606 (sample SAMEA4398315) | marine metagenome | biome: Polar Biome; feature: [SRF] surface water layer (ENVO:00010504); material: water (ENVO:00002006), including particulate matter (ENVO:01000060) such as... | depth 5 m | reverse complement strand
GTAACTAGTATTTGTGTGTATATAGTTGATTTTAGATACTTAATGGTGTTAAATTCATTTTGAAAAGATGCAACTAGAAGGAATAGATATAGACATCAACAAATTACCCGTAGAAGCGAAGAAGGAGTTCTTACGTTATAAAATAAAATTAGAAGAAAAAAGAAAAGAATCTGCAATCAAGAACGATTTCATGTCATTCGTCAAGTACGTATGGCCGGATTTTATAGAGGGGTCCCATCACAAAATAATGGGAGAAAAATTTAATAGGGTGTCCCAGGGCAAATTAAAACGAGTCATTATTAATATGGCCCCCCGACATACAAAATCAGAATTTTCATCCTACCTCCTGCCATCGTGGATGATAGGAAAAAATCCAAAACTAAAAATTATTCAAGCGACCCACACGACAGAACTCGCGGTCCGCTTTGGACGAAAAGCGAAACATTTAATTGACTCAGAAGAATATCAAAAAATTTTTCCCACGAAGTTGAGAGAGGATTCCAAGGCCGCGGGCCGTTGGGAGACAAACGAGGGTGGCGAATATTTCGCTGCGGGTGTGGGAGGAAGCATCACGGGCCGTGGTGCGGATTTATTAATTATTGATGATCCTCACTCGGAACAAGATGCGCTGAACGTCAATGCGTTGGAGAGGACTTGGGAATGGTACACGTCCGGTCCTCGCCAGCGTCTACAGCCCGGCGGTATTATTGTCGTGGTCATGACGCGTTGGAACATGAAAGATTTAACAGGAAGATTAATTAATGCTCAAAAAGAAACCAAAGCGGATCAATGGGAAGTGATTGAGTTTCCGGCGATACTACCAAATAAAAAACCGGTATGGCCAGAGTATTGGAAGTTAGAAGAATTAGAATCCGTCAAAGCATCCTTGGCTATCGGTAAATGGAACGCACAGTACCAACAAAATCCGACAGCAGAAGAAGGAAGTATCATTAAACGAGAATGGTGGAACCTATGGGAGAAGGACCTCCCCCCGCTGTATCATGTGATACAATCCTATGATACTGCTTTTTTGAAAAAAGAAACGGCAGATTATTCGGCGATCACAACGTGGGGTGTTTTCTATCCAACCGAGGACAGCGGACCGAACTTGATTTTGTTAGATGTTGTCAAAGACCGGTTCGAGTTCCCCGAGCTACGGCGCGTGGCCCTCGATCAGTATAACTACTGGAAACCTGAGAGTGTTATTGTAGAGGGTAAGGCAAGTGGAATGCCGTTGACTTTTGAGTTGCGTAAACAAGGAATACCCGTTATAAATTATACACCGAGTCGTGGAAACGATAAGCACGCTCGTGTCAATGCCGTGGCACCACTATTTGAGTCAGGGCAGATATGGGCAACGGACGATAAGTTCACAGAAGAAGTGATTGAAGAATGTGCTGCTTTTCCGTATGGTGATCATGACGACTTGGTAGATAGTATGACACAAGCAGTCATGAGATTTAGACAGGGAGGGTTTATTGAGCATCCTGACGATGAAGACGATACACCCTTACCACAACATCGGAGAGTATATTACTAATGGGTAGTACAACTAAAAAATCAAAAGTCAGCGCTTCAACTCGTGGAATGAGTCCCGGTCAGTCTATGGCCATGGCAGGTAATACAGGTCTCGGTGGTGTTAAAGAAAAAGATGCAGTCACAATACAAAATGCAATTCAAAATATAAATAGAGCTACTGGTGGTAATCAAGGTTCTTCTTTCAAAGACATTGGACAAAACATTGGAGAAGTTGGATCTAAGTATCGAAGACCTGCTGATGTAGAAAACTATGCCAAGAACTTGTCTTTAATTAATGATGCCTTAAATCAAGGTGCAGGTGTTTTTGAAACACCTGATGGTATACGAAGAGTTAATTTTAATAAGACTGGAATTAAAGATGATCAAGGTCGAACTATTTTATCAAAACAACTTCCTAATCTAAACGCAACGGCTCCTAGCTTAGGACAACTTGGTGGTGATATGTCAAGAGCCCTCACAGGTTATAATAGTTTGAAATACACAGATCCTTCTAGCAATATTCCAGAAATGGTTAATACAGAAGGGTTAGCTTCTCTTGTAGGGAAGGCAGCTATACCAGGAGCAACGGCAGCAAAAATAGCAAGAGATTTATATGGCACAGCTAAAAATTTTTTATTTCCTATTGAAGAAGAAGAGGAAGAAGATATTTTCTCTAGTGGAGCGGATGCATTAGGTGGAGCTTCTATGTTTAGCGCTAATATAAAAGATACACCAAAAGTAGGTGATGAAATGGATCAGTTTATTAGAACTATTGGTGATCCTTATGTAGATCCTTATTCTAGTGGAGCGGATGCTACAAGAAATTTAAATGATATTTATTCTAGTGGGGCTGATGCAGTGGATATAAGAAGAAATACATTAGACGGGACAAGATTAGACCAAGTAACGGAACCTATTCAACAACTACCTGAATTTCTCACAGGATCAAAAGGAAGTGATAAACCTAAAATCTTGCAAATACCTAATCAATCCGGTGGAGGCGAAGATGAAAACGAAAATCAACAATCACAAGATTCACCACCAAACACTGATCCTTCTGCTCTTGAATTATCTATTAGAAGAAATTTAGAATCAGCAGGATTTACTTCAAGTCAAATAGATTCTATTTTAGGTGATTTAGGATATCAAATGGGTGGACTAGTTCCACCGGAAAGAGGCCCAATGTCCTCGGGTGTTGCTTCTTTATTCAAAAACAAGTAAGGTTATTAAATGGCAGAAATAGACAAAGCACTACCTAATGTAAAAAAAACAACTGTGGAACTTCCCGGTGAAGCAGAAATAGCAGAATCAATTCAACAAGAACTAAATAGAGAACAAGAACAACCTGACAATATTGAAGTTATAGAAACCGACGAAGGAGGAGCTGAAATATCTTTTGACCCTTCTAAGGTTATGATGGAGGGAAGTGAAAATCATTTTGCCAATTTAGCAGAATATTTAGATGATGATGTTTTAGGACCTTTGGGCAGTGAACTCAAAGAAATGTATCTAGACTATAAATCATCTAGAAAAGATTGGGAGCAAACCTATACACAAGGATTAGACTTACTAGGTTTTAAATACACAGAACGAAGTGAACCCTTTCAAGGATCGAGCGGTGCAACACACCCTGTCCTTGCAGAAGCAGTCACACAATTTCAATCACTAGCTTATAAGGAATTACTACCGGCCGACGGCCCTGTTAGAACACAAGTTATCGGAGCACCTAGCTCTGCAAAAGAACAACAAAGCGAACGTGTCAAAGAGTTCATGAACTATCAACTCATGTCAGAGATGAAAGAGTATGAACAAGAGTTTGACCAAATGCTTTTCTATCTTCCTCTCTCAGGCTCGACATTTAAAAAAGTGTACTACGATGAATTATTAGGTCGAGCCGTCTCAAAGTTTGTACCCGCAGATGATTTGTTAGTACCTTATTCTGCAACCAGTTTAGAAGATGCTGATAGCATTCTTCATAAAATAAATATTTCTGAAAACGATTTACGTAAACAACAAGTCGGAGGTTTCTATCGTGACATAGAAGTATCAGAAGCATCTAGTGAAGATGATTCTATTGCTGCTAAAGAACGAGAGCTCGAAGGTATTCGTAAATCAGAAAAAGCTCCAGACATGTACACACTTTTAGAATGTCATGTTGATTTAGACTTGGAAGGTTTTGAAGATACAAACCCTGAAACAGATGAAGCTACAGAAATAAAATTACCTTACATTGTAACTATTGAAGAAGGTAGTAGAGAAGTTTTATCTATTAGAAGAAACTACGAAGCAAAAGATCCTAAGAAAAAAAGAATTAATTACTTCACACACTTTAAGTTTTTACCAGGTCTAGGTTTCTATGGCTTTGGTTTAATTCACATGATTGGTGGATTATCAAGAACTGCAACAACAGCCCTACGACAGCTTTTAGATGCAGGGACTCTTTCTAATCTACCCTCGGGTTTTAAAACGAGAGGCATCAGAGTACGAGATGAAGCACAAGGTATACAACCCGGTGAGTTTAGAGATGTTGATGCTCCTGGTGGTAATCTTCGTGAATCATTTATGCCTCTTCCTTTTAAAGAGCCGTCTGCAACATTATTGCAGCTCATGGGCATAGTGGTGCAGGCGGGACAAAGATTTGCTTCTATTGCAGATACACAAGTCGGTGATGGTAATCAAGGTGCCGCTGTTGGTACTACTGTTGCATTATTAGAACGTGGTTCTCGTGTGATGTCAGCCATACACAAAAGATTATATAATTCTCTAAAAGGTGAGTTCAAACAACTAGTAAGAATTTTCTCACTCTATCTACCACCAGAATATCCCTACGATGTGGTAGGTGGTCAAAGAATGATTAAGCAAACAGACTTTGATGATAAAATTGATATTCTTCCTATAGCAGATCCTAACATATTCTCACAAACACAACGTATTAGTTTAGCTCAAACACAATTACAATTAGCTCAAACAAATCCTAAAATACATAATCTATATCAAGCTTATCGTAGTATGTATGAAGCAGTAGGAGTTAAAAACGTTGATTTAATTCTACCTCCCCCTCAACCCCCACAGCCTATGGACCCTAGTATGGAACACATACAGTCGATGGCAGGTAAAACTTTTCAAGCTTTTCCTAAACAAGACCATAAAGCTCACATTGATGCTCATTTAAATTTTATGGGAACCAGTATAGTGAGAAATAATCCAACAATTATGTCTGTGGTACAAAAAAATATCCTAGAACATATTTCTTTAATGGCTCAAGAACAAATTCAAATGGAATTTGCTGAAGAATTAGTACAATTACAACAAATGCAGGCACAAATGCAACAACAAGCTGCTACTGGTATGCCGGCACAACCTAACCCTATGATGGAACAACTTCAAATAGGAATTGAATCAAGAAAATCTAAGCTTATTGCAGAGATGACCAAAGATTTTATGGAAGAAGAACGCAAAATTAACTCTGCGGAAGACGTTGACCCACTTGTAAAGCTAAAAGGTAGAGAAATAGAACTTCGTGCTATGGAAAATGAACGTAAAAAGGACGAAGGAGAGCAGAAATTAGAGATAGAACGTGCAAAATTAGTCCAAGATCAAGTTAAATTTGATGAAAAAATGGAACAAACCGACGAACATCAGTCATTAAGGGCCGGTGTATCTCTAGCCAAGTCAGGAATCTCAAAAATGAAGGTTATGACTGGAAATAAATCCTAAAAAAGGATAAAATCACAGCAAAGGAGCTACAGACCATGAAGAGTATGAGCAAAAGACCTATCGATCATCAAATGTTTGTTGATAAAGAGGGTTATAAAAAAGGCGGAGTCGAAATTGAAATGACAAACCCTAACGAAACTCAGACAGAAAAAGTAGGCGGACAAAAACGCGTACTTCCTGAGAAAAAGCGTAGTGCCAAGTGGTACTAGCAAAGGAGGTAATATGAAAAAAATATGGGATTGGACATTTGGCTTGTGGGACAAGCTAAACACTCACGCAAAATGGATGATAGCCATTGTTGCGGCACTCTTAGCATATAATTTCTTAATAGGTTAATGTTATCTAAATTATTAGGCGGATCTTTAGTAGACACTGTCGGTAAAGTTATCGACAGTGTCCACACCTCAGAAGAGGAAAAATTAAACGCAAGAAATAAACTCAAAGAATTAGAAAACGAAATAAATTCCAAACAAATGGACATCAACTTAGCGGATGCTAAGTCTACTGCCACTGGTTTTGGTGGTATGATGCAGCGGTCGTGGCGCCCCCTTATCGGGATGTCCTGTGCGCTAGCGATAATGTGGGAGTACGTATTAAAACAGTTTATTATGTTTATACTGGCAGCTTTCAGTGTAGAACATGACCCCTTACCTGCCTTGGACATGGCGGTTTTAATGCCTCTTGTGCTTTCCTTATTAGGAATGGCCGGCATACGCAGCTTCGATAAATTAAAAAAGACAAATTCAGATAAATGAAAATCTGTATAAAATGTCAATGTGCCTGCCATTGTGATACTTCTTGTATTTGGTGTGGTTGTGTAGGATGCACTCATGAAGAAACAAAAAGTGAATAGCACTATTGATCATGTAGTTAAAAAGACTACAATAGGCAATGGTAGAATAAGTACTTCTACCATGAACAAACATAAGCGACGTAGCTTTAAACCATATAGGGGACAAGGACGATGACAAAAAAAAATTTAAAACCAATTCCACCAAAGAATAAGGGACTAAAAAAATTACCTAAACCTGTTAGAAATAAAATGGGCTTTATGAAAAAAGGTGGCAAAGTAAAATAGTGAGTCTTTTTGAAAAAGGTAAAAAAGGGCTTAGTTCATCAGGTATAAAACGTTATGAAAGTAGTTCTACTGCCGCTTTCTATAAAAAACTAGAAAAAAAAATTAGAGAAGTTGAAGCTTTAATGAGTGAAGCTAAAAAAAACAGATTCTCTAAGAAAAAAGGTGGCAAAGTAAAATAATGGCTAAATTATGTGCAAAAGGTAAAGCAGCAGCGAAGCGTAAATTTGATGTTTACCCTAGCGCATATGCAAACATGTATGCTAGTGGTGTCTGCTCAGGAAAAATAAAACCTGGTGGCAGAAAAAAGAAAATGGATGGCGGTATGATGTCCGGTAATGAATTATCACAAAGCAGAAAAATGGTTTCTAGTTATAAACAAGGCGGTGTTGCAAAAGGGTGTGGTGCTGTTTTAAAAAAGAAAAGAAAAAAAACTAAAAAGTATTAATGGCTGAAAAAGGATTAAGATCTTGGGTAAAAGAAAATTGGGTAGACATAGCCAATAAAAAATCCGATGGGTCTTATCCTAAATGTGGTCGAAGCGGTGGAGAGAAAAGAAAAAACTATCCTAAATGTGTTCCTATAGCTAAAGCTAGAGGTATGTCTAAAGGTCAAAAAGCAGGAGCAGTTAGGAGGAAACAAGCTAAATCAAATACAGGACCAAAACCAACAAGAGCTGCAACTTTTGCACCTAAAAGAAAAAACATGTCGATGGGCGGTCTAGCGTGAGAAAGCCAGACAACCAACCACCTAAAACTAAAAAATACTTTCGTTCTACCAAAAGTGGAGCAGGCATGACAAAGGCCGGTGTCGCTAGATATAGATCGGAAAACCCAGGTTCCAAATTAAAAACAGCAGTCACAGGTAAAGTTAAACCCGGTAGTAAATCTGCTAAAAGAAGAAAATCTTTCTGTGCAAGAAGTGCAGGTCAAATGAAAAAATTTCCCAAAGCTGCTAAAGATCCTAACTCAAGATTAAGGCAAGCTAGAAAAAGATGGAAGTGTTAAATGCCAAGTTTATCTGAAAAAACTGAAATAGGGTTACCTTTAAAAAATTTACTAGGTTTGTTAGCTGTTACTGCAACAGCAGTATGGGCATATTTTGGTGTCATTGAAAGACTTAATAATATAGAAACTAGAGCTACTTTATTTGAAGCTGATCTAGTTAAAAATGCAGACCAAACTCCGATAGATCAAGAACAGTTTATGCTATTAGAATTTGTATCAGAACAAGTAGAAGGTATGTCAGAAGACTTAGAAAATATGGCACACAACAAAGTTAATATAATGAGATTACAAACTGATATGGAAAAAGCATTAGAGGATATAGAAGAATTAAAAGATAAAGTAAGAGCAAACGGATATGATAACTAAAGTAATTATAGCATTATTATTGTTTTCACAAGGCACTATGATTGAACACACTATAACAGATGGTATTAAAGATTGCCTTGAAAAGAAGAGAATAATGAAAAGGAATATGGCAGACACAATACAAATATCTTGTGCTAGAGTAGAAGCACAAATAGAAACCATAGAGGGTGTAGAATTTATTAGATCTATGGGTAAGGTAGAATAATGAAACAACTTGCAATCATATTACTTTTATTCACAACTGTAGCTATTGTTACAGACACAAGAGCAAATACCAATACTGTGTCTTCAACGGTTTTAAACAACTCGCCTGCAACAGCTAATGCACCAACTGTCCTTAACTCAAATTCTGATATTTGCAAAATTGGAATTGGCGGAAGCGTGCAAAATAATATTTTAGGTGTCGCTACAGGTTACGTCATCACAGACGAATTTTGTGAGCGTGTTCGCACAAGTCGTGCATTATATTCCTACGGCATGAAGGTGGCGGCAGTGAGTTTGCTTTGTCAAGACCCAAGAGTTCATGATTCAATGGCAAATGCAGGGACCCCCTGTCCTGTAAACGGACTTATTGGAGCCGAAGCTGCAGCTTATTGGGAAGAGAATCCAGAAAAAATTCCAGAGGGTTCTCAATATAGAGAAGATTATATACAAGTAAGACAACAAGAAACAAAGGAGTTTAGTGATGCTAGCCAAATTGCTCTTTATAAAATTATGTTTATTATTACTACTGGCCTCCTCTTATTCTAGAGCAGACTGCCTACCTGATACTGAAGGACTTTGTACTCCTGGTGTAACCACCACGGAAGATACACAAATTGACATTACTGAAGAAGATCTTGGTACAGAAATTGTTACAACCACTATAACTACTATTACTAATACGGAAGTAACCGTCACTAACGAAGACTCAGGTAATATTCTAGATGGTACAAACGGTTATGTTACCTCAGGAAACGAAGGCGACATGGATTCGGATTGGGGCGGTCAAGGTCCTGCTAGTATGTCAACAGGTAAGGCTTGTTATGGTTTAGGTTCTGATAAGTGCGCACAAATTACAGGGTCGGGTAATTCTACTTCTACTATGGGGGTTGAAGGTATGGGTACCACGTTCATACAGACAGTTGATTTTTCTGAATTGAATATCAGTAATGGTGGTGAAGTTAAATACGCTATTGAGGTAGATAAACAGGATGATCAAGATCGAATATACATGCACATTACAGGACTTAACGGAACTAGTCAGGTCTTTTCAGGCACTGACATCTTGTCTGAGTCTGGAGTATCAACAGGATATCAATCTTATAATGGGTCTTTCGATTTCAGTGGTGTATTAAATAGAGTCACTATTGAGGTAGGCGGAAGAGATATTAATCTCGCAGTGGGACCAGTCTTTGATGATGTTAGTATAGACGTATTTTATAATGTAATTAACACAATTATTACCCAACAAATAACTACAGTAGAAGAAATTTATTATCTTAATCTTTTAGATACAGAGATAAACTTTGCAGAAGAAGTATTTGAATTTAATGACATAGCTACCAATGATATTGGTGAGATAGAGTTTATGCCTTTTGAATCTGAGTATGAAGAAGTAACTTATGAAACTGTTGAAATAGAAATGGCTGAAATAGAACTAGAGTTTGAATATGTAGAAATTTCTTATGATGTTACTTTTGATGCCCCTCCACCTATGGAGTTATTACCTCCACCTGATATGAATATGGATTTTGAAATGCCTGTTAATATAGAAACAGTTTCTTTAGAGATTGAAATGGAAATGGATCTACCTCCACCCGATATGATAGCTTCAGTGGAAGAGATAGCACCTCCAATTGAAATAGAACCTGAGATAGTGGAAACAGAGGTAGAAGAAGTAAAACCACAGCTAGAAGAAATTAAAGAAGAACCTGAAATGATTGAACCCGAGCCTGAAGAAACTGTCGAAGAAGCTCCTGAAGAGGTAGAGGAAGTTGAAGAAGTAGAAGAAACAAAAGAACCTGAGGAAGAAGCACCTGAGGAAATAGAAGAAGCAGAAGAAGAGATAAAAGAAGAGCCAAAGAAAGAAGAAAAGAAGGAAGAACCAAAGAAGGAAGAAAAAAAAGAATCTTCAACAAAAGAAAAAGCTGCAAGTAAGATAGTCAAAAAGATTGATGATAAAGCTCGTTATGACGATGCCGCTCAAACAAAAACATTGATTGTTATGCAGATTCTTGGTAATACAAAATCATTCTTTGACACTCAATCATATATACAAGATACAAATGTCACTGAATATTTAAACAAGACAATAGATGACCAATACGGTATGTTGTTTGACATGGCACAAGGACAAATGATGGATGATATGGTAAACTCACAATGGCAGAAGTCTCAATAGGCGGCGTTTCTTTTAAAGGTGGACGCATGATGGCAGTCATCCTAGCATTAAGTAGTGCTGTAGGAGTTTTATATGGTGGGTTTGAGGCTTTTAAAAAATTTCAAGATATGTCGGCTCAGATTGAGTCATATACTGCACCGGATTTAAGTGGGTTTGATAAGAAGATTGCTCTTGTAGAAACACAAACAAAAGCACAAGTAGAGCTTGTATCACAACAGTTAGATGCTTTGAAAAGCGAGTTAGAAATTATACTAGGTGAAATAGACCTAATATCTCAAGTAAGTCGGGAACTTAAAGATGACCTTAAAACGGATTTACGCAACGTTGAGCAAGACGTACGACACATAACCGAAATTGTGAATGACGTGGAAGATAGGCAAAAAGAAGATTCAAGAGAGCTTATAGAAGAGATGAAGTTAATGGAAGAAAGCCTTGACTTAAAGATAAATAAGGCTTTAAATAACCCTTTAAGTGGAATGTCCGCAAAAACAAAATAGGAGATTATCATGTGTTCATGTAATGGCGAATGTATTAACGGAAGATGAGATTAGAAATTAAATCAGTATTACCTTATATAGTGCTATTTGGCACATTAGCAATGACATGGGGCATGTGGTCAGAACGTTTAAATGCGGTTGAGAAAAAAGCAGATAGGGTTGCAGAAATGCAACAAGATTTAGCTGTTATAAAAGCACAACTAAAATCTATGGACGATAAAATGGGCTGGATGGAAGGGTTCTTAATTAAGAACTATAAAGAATTTTAATGGCAATATCTAGAGCTCAAACACCCAAACAAATTTCAAAAACTTCTAAAATTAAAAAAGTAATTAAAGGTTTAGGCAAAGCAGTAAAAGCACACACAAAACAAGCAAAAACATTACAAAGCGTAATAACAAAAAAGAAAGGCAAAAAATAATGACAATACTAGAAAACGAACTACCTGATAATCTATTAGGCAGCACATCAACTATAAAATTCACTTTAGATGACACAGGATATGTAAAAATTGAAAAAGACTTTACTACAGGTGGATGGGATGTAGACGTTACAGGAACAATCACTGACCCAGACGGAACAACTTGGCAAATGGAAGTAAAAACTTCTGGGGGTTCTGATCACAACAAATCAGGAGTTGCAACAGGACAATCAGAAAAGTTTACACTAAAAACTAACGTGGAAAAAACAACTGTAACTTTAAAACTTTGGGCTGAAAACGGTGCTGCTTCTGCAGGAGCTGTTGGACATATAAGTTTAAAATATTAGAAAATCTCGTAAGACTTAGTGAATAGTTGGTAAGTCAAATTCAAACTCTACTATGACTGTTAGGTCTTCGTCTTTTGGATCGCTCATAAAATAAAAATATACGAAAGGAAAAATAATGGAAGAATTTAATGTAGTTTACAAACTACAAAGATACCTAAAACGATCCATTGAGGATTGTAAAGATACAGTTATGTCAGGTGTTGACAGCCTTGAAAAATATCAATATCTTATCGGAAAGGTCCAAGGACTTGAACAAACATTACAGGAAATCTCTAACCTGCTAGAAAATAAGGAGCAAAATGATGACTAAATATGCATTGCAAGAGAAATACGAAAAAGAACATAAAGAAAAACAATTAGAAGATACAGACAAAGTTAGGGCTGAAACCTTATCTCAAGAAGTAAAAGAGAAACTACCAACCCCTTCTGGTTGGAGATTATTAGTATTACCCTTTGAACCTAAAGATAAAACAAAAGGTGGTATTATTATAGCTCAAGAGTCACTAGATAAATTACGAATAGCCACGAACTGCGGTTATGTTATAAAGGTTGGACCATTAGCTTATATGGATAAAGATAAATTTCATACAGGCCCTTGGTGTAAAGAAGGTGATTGGGTAATTTTTGCTCGATACGCCGGATCACGACTCCCTATCGAAGGTGGAGAAGTGCGATTACTAAATGATGATGAAGTCTTAGGAACAATAAATAATCCTGAAGATATTCTTCATCACATATAAACATAGGAGAGAACTATGCCCGAAGAACTAAAAAAAGAAGAACCGATGGTTGACGTTGGTGAAACAGAGGGAGCAGAAATAGATTTAGATAAAGATAATTCTGTTCAAGAACAAAAAGAAGAACTTCATATTGAAGAAACAACTGATTCGGGAGAAGATACAACACAAGAAACTGAAGAATCTAAAGAAGAAGCACCACAGAAAGAAGAATTAGAACAATATAGCGAAGGTGTTAAAAAAAGAATTGCAAAGCTAACACGTAAAATGCGTGAAGCAGAACGTCAGAAAGAAGAAGCGATTACTTATGCAAGAACAATGGCAGACCAGCAAAAGCAACTACAAGATAGATATCAAAACTTAGACACAAACTATGTTTCTGAGTTTGAAAATAGAGTTAAATCTAATTTAGAAGCTGCTAAGATAAAGTTAAAATCTGCAATTGATCAACAAGATGTAGACGCTCAAATAGCTGCACAAACGGAGATATCTTCTCTAACCATGGATGCGGCTAGGGTTAATCAAGTAAAAGCTCAAAAACCAACCAGGTCCTTACAGGAAGAAGAAAAACCTGTTGCACAACCACAAGGGGGTTATGCTAATGCTTCTCAATTAAAGCAAGCAGCACAGCAAATGGACCCTAAAGCCGAACAATGGGCTTCTAAAAACACTTGGTTTGGTACAGATAATGCTATGACTTATACTGCATTTGATATACATAAGAAGTTGACTGAGGAAGAAGGGTATGATCCTTCTAGTGAAGAGTATTATCAAGAAGTGGATAAAAGAATAAGACTTGAATTTCCTCAAAAATTTGGTACAACAAATACTACTACACAAGAGAAACCCTCTCAAACTGTAGCATCAGCCAAACGTCCGGGCATGGTAGGACGCCGTAAAACTGTGAAACTCACACCATCACAGGTAGCAATAGCTAAACGATTAGGTGTGCCACTTGAAGAATATGCGAAACAATTAGTCGCGAAGGAGGCATAAGCATATGGAAAACGAAACAAAAACAAACAAAACTTCTCGCGTGAGTCAGACTAGGGAAAAAGAATCCCGTAAAAGAGTTTGGACTCCTCCATCATCTTTAGATGCACCCCCTGCACCTGATGGGTACAGACATCGTTGGATAAGAGCTGAAAGTATGGGTTTCGATGATACCAAAAATATCATGGGTAAACTTAGAGCTGGTTGGGAATTGGTGAGAGCCGATAAATATCCAGAAGGAGACTTTCCAGTTGTATCAGACGGAAAACATAGTGGGGTAATCGGAGTTGGTGGCCTACTGCTAGCTAGGATACCGGAAGAGATCGCGAAGTCTAGAGAAGACTACTTTAAACAACAAGTAGCTGATCGAGAACAGGCAGTCGAAAACGACCTTATGAAGGAGCAGCATAATGCGATGCCGATCAATCAAGATCGACAGAGCCGTGTAACTTTTGGTGGCTCCAAGAAGAACTAATCTTTTAGTTATTCCGAATCATCAATTAAACTAACAAAAGGAGTAAAACAAAATGGCAAATCAAGACAGCCCAAGTGGTTTGAAACCTGTTGGTAAGATTGGACAAAATGCAGATAACCAAGGTATGTCTGAATATCAGATAGCTGACAACGAAGCGTCTTCTATCTTTCAGGGAGACCCTGTTATACCACAAGCCTCTAACACAGGTTTTATCGATGTAGCAGCTGCTGGCGATACACTACTTGGTGTATTTTGGGGATGTAATTATACAGATCCAACAACCGGAAAACCAACGTTTCGAAACCATTACACACAAACAAATATCACTTCTGGTGATATAGACGCTTTCGTATATGACGATCCTTACGAAAGATTCGAAGTACAAGGTGATGGTGCTTCAGCGAGAACAGATATATTTAAAGTTGCAAATATCGTATATGCGGCTGGTTCAACAGTAAACGGTACATCCAATGTTGAATTAGACGTATCCGATTTAGAAGCTACTGACGGTCAACTAAGAGTTGTCGGTATATCTACTGATCCGAACAATAGCGAATTGGGTTCAGCAAATGTAAACTACATTGTTTACATTAATGAGCACACATTCCACACAGCATTATAATAGGAGTAAT
>TARA_R110001606_G_scaffold178252_5_pt1 | contig 14173 bp, 7 predicted proteins | sample TARA_R110001606 | Tara Oceans TARA_R110001606 (sample SAMEA4398315) | marine metagenome | biome: Polar Biome; feature: [SRF] surface water layer (ENVO:00010504); material: water (ENVO:00002006), including particulate matter (ENVO:01000060) such as... | depth 5 m | reverse complement strand
AAGCACTTGGTACCAGGCAACAAATTCGAATCAAATAATTTCTTAAAATAATATAAAGAATGGCACTCAAACCAAATCAACCCAAAGTCTTTAATGACGGAAAACCAGCGGTCTTTAGACAACTGGATCCAGCGAAATATTCTTCGCTTGGAGACTACATAAATGAAATCAACAAGCCCGATAACAGGGATCAGTTGGTTAAAACCTACGGATATCAGCAGATCTCTGGAGGTATTACAGGATTCCTTAATCTTACTGGAGCTATCCGTGCAAGCGGAACAGCAGATCAAGTACAGTTTTGGGAAGAGACTAGATTACATAGCTATGCTACTGTAAATCCAGCCGTTACAGCTTCAACTGCTACTAGCTTTGTAGCAACTAAGCCTGCGGGCGTTGCTTCAGTATTACGTTTAAATGACGTTGTACTTGTTAATGGAGAAGATCGTTGCATCGTTACTGCTATGACAACAGGTGAGGTTGGTTCAGGAGATGTCGCAACAGCTAATTTAGAGGTCTTATCGGGAACTTTAAGTGCTGCTCTTGCTACTACTGCTGTTAACCTACCAGTAATCGGAAACTTGTTCAAGCAAGGATCTGATCAAAACTCTGGATTCCTAGAGAGTAACGTTATCAAGCGCACAAATGCTTATAACATCGTAAAGGAAGTATTCAAGGTTACTGGTTCTCAAGCAACTAACATTGGTTGGGTTAACGTTGGTAACGGAGACTACAGATGGTACGTAAAAGGAGAGATGGACACTCGTGCTCGTTTCTTAGACAAGCGTGAAATGATGATGCTTTTAGGCGAAAACCTTGGCAACACTCTATCAGGTGCTGCATTAGGAGTTACAGCTGGTGAAGGTTACTTTGCGTCTCTTGAGACTAGAGGTATCGTAAACACTGGTGGTGCTATTGCTAGTTTTGCTGACATTGACAATATCATTGCTGAATTGGACAAGCAAGGAGCTACTCCTGAGTACGCTATGTATGTTAACACTGAACAAGGTTTAGCTATTGACGATATGGTCGCTAGTCTAAGCGGAGCTGCAGGTTTTACTAATACAACTACTGGTGTTAACGCATTCGGTGGCCGTGATGGCGGTGGAGCTGACTTAGGATTCCAATCATTCACTCGTGGAGGGTATACTTTCCATAAGCACGATTGGAAACTTCTTAACGATCCTACATTGTTATCTGGTTCTAAGTATGTAGGAGCTATGATTCCTATGACTACAGTTGTTGATCCTAAGACTGGCATTCGTGCTAACGCTTTGGAGATGAACTACAAGGATACCAATGGTTATAGCCGTGAGTTAGAGCACTGGATGACAGGTTCTATCTTAGGTGTTCATAACACTAATGTTGATGATCTTCAGTTCAACTATCGTTCTGAGGCTTGTCTTGTGACACGCGCTGCTAACCAGCACGTTTTACTTAAAGGTTAATTTTTTTTTATTTGGGAGGGGGATTTTCCCCTTCCCTTTTTTTTAATTTAATATTATTTAATAATGACTAATCAAGTCAAAAAATCCAAAGCAGCTCCTGTGGCTAAAAAGACAGGATACAAAGTCGTAAAGAAAGAAGCACCTGTTGTTTTATCTAAAATTTACGAAATCCCCAAAGGAGGAGGTATAGTCTGTAAGATTGTTAGTGAAGCCACTTACTACGACTCTGAAAAAAAGCAAGTAAGAGGAATTAGATACTGCCCTTCAGAGCCTAGTATATATAAAGATGAACAAAGCAATCAGTCTAGAAGAGAACATATAATTTTTAGAGACGGGTTGCTAATAGTTCCTGAGAATAAACCAAACCTTCAAGCATTTCTTGATCGGCATCCTGACAATAGAGCAAATGGTGGAACCATTTTCTTAGTTGTTGACAGAACGAAAGACACAGAGAAAGAAGTTGCTGATGAATTTTTGGCTCACGATGCAATTGCTATGGTAAGAAACAAGGATATGGATGAATTATTATCAGTTGCTGTTTCTTTAGGTATAAATATTTCTCAAAAGAATTTAGAGATAAGAAGAGAACTTTTAAAAGAAGCGAAGTCTAAACCCAAATCTTTTATGGGAATGTTTGATGATCCTCGTGTTAAATGTCGGTCTGCCGTTATTCAAGCTACAGAGTTTCAAATAATTGATTGTAAGCTAGATGGTGCTTATTGGTTTGATTCAGGGAGGTTAATTGTTAGCTGTCCTGCAGGCCAAGACTCTAAGGATATACTAGTACGTTTCTGCTTAACAGATAAGGGTGCATTAGTATATGATGAGATCCTTGCTAGGCTAGAGAAACTTTCGTAAGTTTGTAGTCTATCTGTTTTTGTTACGAGTTAGTTTATGATTGAGCTAACTCAGGAGGAGGCCCCCTGGGGCCTTCTTTCTTTTCCGTATATTTGCTAAAAGGATAATTGCTATGGCAAGTGTAGAAAGAGTATTTAAATCATTAAAGGATTTGGTCAACAAAGATCAACGAGGCTTCATTACTCCGTCTGTATTTAATCAGTTTGCTGGAGTAGCACAGATGAATGTTTACAATCGTTTGTTTGATAGAATGACCAGATCATCAAGGATGGGTCAAAGGCCCGCCACATCAAAAGAAAGCTTAGAGGATTTATCTACATTCACAAAAAAAATATCACTCACACTTAACAACGGAACTGTTGCTAAACCTGCAGACTTTGCTAGAGCTGTAACAATCAACACCGTAACTAAAGTTATTCTAGGGGTTTCAGAATCTAATCTAGTTCAAATAGTTTATAACACAGATCACATTGATAGAATTATTAATAGTGATATTATGGCACCGTCTGACAATGCTCCTGTGGCTTTAATCTCTGATACAATAGAGGTATTCCCTAACGTAAACACAAATATTGAAAGTATTATATTAAGGTATTATAAGTTACCTCAAGGCATTAACCCTACTACTCAAGCAAAAACAACAGCACAGCCTACGTTTGGATACACATCTGCTGTAACTGGAGTAGAACTATATTCAGCAGCGAATAGTGTTGACTTTGAATTACCAGAGATGTACTTCACAGATTTAATTGTTGAGATAGCAGAGCTTGTAGGAGTAAGCTTAAGGGATAAGGATGTATTCAGTTACGCTTCTTCTGAGAATGAAAAAACATCTATTAGCTAATGGCACAAAATTATATAACAGTAGACCAAGTAATAAACAACTATATGATTAGTCAAACAGAAGATGACTACGGTTACACTTCTGCAGACTATCAGTTAAGACAGCACGCTTTATTAGGAATAAGAGAATTTAATTTTGATATAGCACATAACATTAAAAGCACTATGCTTACTTATGACGCTGCATTAGGCACTGTTCCATTGCCTTCTGACTATGTGGATATGGTAAAGATTGGTGTTCTAGGAACTGATGGTTTAGTGTATGTATTTGGTGAGAACCCTAATATGAATATACTACCTAATGAGCCAGCATCTAATGTCCCTGACGATCTTCTTGGTTTTGATTCTTACTTGTTTAGAAACTTTGAGTATCAGTCACAGATGGGTAGGATGTATGGATTAGGAGGGGGACAGTTAAGTGGGCAGTATAGAATAAACACTGATCAAAATAGAATAGAGCTTTCAGTTAATATAGATACATCTAGGATTGTAATGGAATATATTTCTGATGCCGCAAAGTGTAGTAACCCTTGTGTCCCTATTTATGCTGAGGAAGCATTAAGAGCTTACGTTTATTACAAGGTTATATCTAGAAGATCTAGTGTTCCTTTTAATGAGAAAGCTAGAGCAAGGAGAGAATACTATAATGAAAGAAGACTAGCTAATTCTAGATTGAAATCATTCAATAAAATGGATGCTATATCTACTATACAAAAGAGTTTCAAACTATCTCCTAAAGCTTAATATATGGCTATTGATAAGCTATTGCCCCGATATCTAAATACAGATGATGACGAAAGGATTATAACTAGCGTTCAGATGAGTGACGCTCAGAACCTTCGTGTGTCTGTTGATGATGATGGTGATGCTTTACTTATTAAAAACGCTTATGGTAACCAGGATATTTCTGGTACTATAGAAAACGGGACTATGCCAACCGGAACTAGTGTAACGATTGGATCCATTTCGGACGAGACAAAAGGGCAGCTGTATTATTTTGTATACAACAGTAATGCTAATCATACTATTTTCAGATATGATCAGAACGGTAAAAAGCTATACATAGTATATCAGGACTCAGTACTTCAGTTCTCTGCTACGAGCCACGTACAGGCCTCCTTATTAACGAACAACAATGAGGACATACTTTTATACTTTAACACGGGAGATAGTGCGCCTAAGAAGATAAACGCGACATTAGCTGAGGCTACATTTACAGGAGCGGGAGGTTACCCCGGAAATTTTTTACGGTCAGGAACAGACGAGCAGAAGTTATTATATATAACAACAGCAAAACAACCTCCTTTAGACCCGCCTGTTTTACTTTTTGATAATGACAACACTATCCCTAATGTAAATAATATATTTCAAGAGAACTTTCAGTTTGCATATTTGTATGAGTACATAGACGGAGAAGAGTCTGCATTAAGTCCTTACACTCAAATGTCTACAACAGACTCTCAACTAAAGGATGGGTTCATTAACCAGGGGCAAAGAAACTTTTTTAATAGAATAAAAGTAACCGTTAAGAATAGCGTTGCGGACGTTCGCAGAATTAAAATATTAGCTAGAAGGGGAGGAACAAAAGCATTTGAGGTAATAAAAGAAATTGATAACGTAGTTACTGGACTAGTTCCCGCAGGCACTTCAACTATTGACTTTACTGACGATCAAGGCTACCTGCCCCTCGCTGCCCAACAGGCAGATAAAGTTTATGATAACGTTCCACAAGTTGCTGATAGTCAAGCAATAGCAAACGGAAGACTTTTCTACGGAGGGTACACTGATGGGTACCCTAACTCAACGCTAGACGTTGATGTGTTATCAAACTACAATGACAAACCTACGCTATACGACATTAATGTTACTCAACCAACAGCAACATTAGCTGACTTAAACCTAATTAAAATTGACCTCTCTAACTTAGTACCCTTATTTGCGGGCGGCCCATTGACAGAAGACTATGAACTGTTTATTAGTTTTTCATCAAGCGATGGGGATGTTTCATTCTTTAATGAGGTAGGTAATGATCGTCATTTTACTTGGGCTTTAAGTTCTTCTAATGTAGCTATTCAAGGGGACAATAATGAATTACCATCTGTTCCTGAAACCGCTTTAGCTGGTATGAGGTTCCCCAGTATACCTTTTCCTAGCGGTCCTCCTGGACCTAATGCAGATGGACCAATACTTGGGCCACCAAACATTTCCTTTACGAAACAACAAGACACTTCCAACACAGACGTTGATGCTATAGTTATTCAAAAAATAAAAAGTGGAGGTATAAAACTAAACACTAGTGGTTTACAAGTAAAGAAACAAATATTAATTCCTTCTGGAACATCTAATATATCTGATCTTTATCAAATTTTAGTAAGCAACCTAGTAGGTAATTATCCTGTACAAGCTACCCCGCAAGGCGGACAAGCAGGCTTTAGTGTGCTTAATGCTAGAGGTGCAGATAATGTGAGTGCTGCGTTTAATGGCTCTGGGTTTGTTCATTTACAGTCCGATTCGTTTGATAGTTCCACTAACATTGCTACGTTTAAAAGGAAGATAGAAAAAATAACTTTAACTATAAACAAGTTAACAGTAGGAAAGAATCAAACATCTGTTTTAAACCCTTCTTCACAGACCTCTAGTTTTGATTTCATCGAGGATATAAACACCAGGGGAGAAAGCAATGCACTATACCCATTTAATTTTACAGACAACGGAAGGGGTACTACGGTTAAGATTACAAAGAAAAATAATAGGTTCAGCTTTGGGTCTGTAAAAAGAGTAGGTCCAAGTCTCCAGGAAGGTGGGTGCTTTATGATTAAAAAGAATCAACTAAATGGGACTAAATGTTTTAAGGGAGGATCAAGTCATCAATTAGGCTTGGTTTATTTCGACAACAGAGGTCGTTCTTCTGGCGTTCAAAAGTTCCCTTCACAATACATAGAGCCTGTGGGCAATAGGTCTACCGAGAATAACATCGTTGGCTTCGCTAATTTAACTGTGCGTTTGTCAGGACTAGCTCCTGAGTTTGCGGCACGCTACTCTCCGGTTTACGTAGGGAAAGGAAATATCCAAAACAAAATACAGTATGGTATAGGTGGTGCTTACTTGGCATTTAATGATCAAAGCAATCAAGGAGGTTTTGCGTCTACTCAGAACATATATCTTTCATTGAACACACTACAAGGAAAAGAAAATTCCTACGTTAATCAAATGGGAGCACTAACCAACTATGGGTTCGCTCAGGGTGATCGACTTAGGATTGTAAGGTTCGGTGATGACTTAAAATCTAATTCAGAATATAGGGTAGTTAACTTTGTTACTTTAACGGCTGACTCATTAAAGAATCCTATCCTAGATAGGAGCAGCCCTGAGGCTATTCTAAACACCACTGGTGACTTCTTAGTTATTGAAGAAAGAGTGGGCGAAGTAGGCTTTAATTCTACAAGTATTTCAAACAACAACACTAACTGGAATAAGAATTGTGTAGTGGAAATATATAATGAAAACTTAATGACAGGGTCAGAGTTTTATTATGAAATAGGCCAATCGTTTCCCATTGTTAATCAAGTGTATGGAACTCAACGTCCTTCGACAACAGCAACAATAAAAGTTATAAGTTATGATGCTGTAAATGATGACATTATTGCATACTCAACACAGAAGCTTTACAAGGGGGATAGAATAAGAGAAGATGCCTCGCCCAATAGGATTATAATAGTGGGAAATGTTATGGAAAATAACGATGAGGCTGGGTATACTCATAAATTTTATGGCACATCTGTAAACACCTGGGTAGCTAATGAAGTAAAAGCAATAACCGTAACTAGCGATGAGGCTGTTATGACCATTGATCAAGGAGATTCTTACTTTAGAGTAAGGACCTTGTTTACCGGCGCTAGTCCTTCTTTTGGTGATGAAAAAAAGAATCAATTATTAGCTACAACACAGAATCAATTAGTTGATTTTATAGAGGACTTTAGGGTTAGTGATTTTTATCCATCTAACTACACATCTCTAGGTAGATTATTCCCTTACTTGCCAAACGCTAGAAGGACTAAAAGATATGGATCTATAACTTACTCTGAACAGTTTATTGTTGATAGTCAGTATTTAGGTTTGTCTTCTTTCAATTTACAGCTTGTTAATTTTGAAGACTTTGCTTACGAGTATGGTTCAATAAGGGGACTTGAGTCTTACGCTGACAGTATGTATGTTATTCAAGAACGAAGAGCTGGTGTTGTTCCTGTATCTAGATCTATAATACAAACAGGATCGGGTGAAGATATAATAACAGCTACAGAAAAAGTATTAGGTCCCATTAACTATTATATGGGTGACTACGGTTGTAACACTAACGCTGAATCTATAGCATCATACAGGGGAGATGTTTTTTTCGTAGACAACAGGGCTGGAAAAGTATTAAGAATACAGCCTCAAACAGGGTTAACTGTTATAAGCGAGCAGCTTGTAGATTCTTTTTTCACCAGTAGAATGTTTAGCACCTTACCCACAGCTATAAATAGAAGATACATTGGAGGTGTTGATAGAGAAAATTATGAGTACATTATAAGCTCTCCAGCTTTGACAACATCTGTACTAACTATTGAAGATAATCTTACCGGGGCCACCGCAAATGCATCCGTAAAAACTGATGATGCTGCAGGGTTTATTGAGAGTGAGGTTATGTATGATGACAGCCTTACATACGATTGGGACACTGACCCACACCCTTTTCAGTCTGATCAAGAAAAATTTAACGAAGCTGGTTCTGCATTATTAATTGGGGATACACAAACTAGTAACCCAGTTTTAGGCGTGGCGGAAAGCCTATCACCTAATAACCAATTAACCCAATTAACTTCTGTTCCGGTAACAATAACTACACAAGCCACTACTGCATTTGGTCAGGGAACACTAAGTCAATTAACTCAGGCCCTTACTCTAACTAGTGATGACACAACACTAACATTAAACAACAGTGCTGTAACACTTAATGCTTTTACTATAGCTTATGACCTTAAAAAACCTCAGTGGAATTCTAGGTATTCTTATGTTGCAGAAGAAATTTGTTCTATGGCTAATAAGCTTTATACATTTAAGGCTGGCAAGTTGTACGAGCACAACTCAACTACCGCAAGAAACACATTCTACGGGGTTGCAGGGCCTAGCATTATAGAGGTCGTAGCTAACGCTGACCCCTCTATGGTTAAGGTCTATGAAGCAATAAGTGTTGAGGGAGATAGTAACTCTTGGTCGTGCACATTAAATAATGGTGATCAAACATCAACTATAGCTTCATCAGTATTTGAAGAAAGGGAAGGGTTTTATTATGCTCCTATACATCAAGACTCAACCTTAGCTACAACAGCTATATCTACCACATCCACTGCTAGTATTACTTCCGTGAGTGGAACGTCAGAAATTTTTGGGTTAGGTGTGGTGGCAACTACAAGTACTGGGGACGTTACTAAGATCACGTTCAAGAACGCTATTAATAATATGGGATTCCCGTTAGGGACTGTGGGCCAGGGTGGATCTATAAGTGGTACAGCATTGTATAAAATAAACGGAAACGCCTTATCTCCCTTGGGTCTTTCAGCTGTTAGTGTAAGCGGAGAAAAAGAATTAAATTGTAACGTTAGTGTAATAGGTAAAGTTTCAACCAATGATGAGGTAGTATTAATCTCCTCATCCCCCATTGAAGGTGACCCTATGAGGGATTATTATATAAAAACCAAGCTAACGTCTAACTTAACAACACCATTAGAATTGTATGCTATAAACTTAATTTTTGCTAAATCAAATTTAGCTAATAATCTAGGTTAATAATTAGTAATTTTGTATTATGAAAAAGAAGATAAAAAAATATTACGTAGGAGGAGCTGTTAACATTGCTGCAGGTATAGGCCAGGGCATTATAGGTTTAAATCAATACCGTAGAGGCGGAAGAGAAGTAGCTCAAGCTGACTCTTTAAAGGCCGGTATGATAAGATCAGAGGCTGCGCGTAGAAGGATGGCCCAGCAGAACACTGAAGCAATGGCAGGGTTACAGTCTATCTCAAGGAATATGGCTACAGCAAGCCAAGCCCTAGGAAGGCGCGGCAATAGAGCCTTGATTGGTGGTGCTGCATCACTCACTAACGCAGCCAATAGAGCCTCGCAAAATTATCTAACACAGTATGGTGCTAGCGCGGCAGCTAAAGACAAGGCTCTAGAGAGGGCTGACTTTGGAGAGTCTGCTATGCGTATTAATCAAGACAGGGCAAGAGCTCAACAGCTTAGAGATGCTGGATTTAAGAATATGATAGGTGGCGCAGCTAAGACTGTGGGTGGTGCTGTCGATGCTTTCGCGAAGAGTAAAGATACAGAGAATGTTAAAAGCTTAGCTGAGATAAAAGAAGCGGCTAACTCTAAGGCTAAAATGCAAGAACAAATTAATCAAACAAGTAAAACACAGGGAGAAAAAATAGAAGAAGGTCTGAATGATACTATGGCTACAGCATCTGACAAAAAGGGACCTAACCTACTTGGTCTAACCAGGAAGTTGAGGAAAGAGGAAGGAATGAAAAAAGGTGGTACGATAAAGAAAACACCTGGTAAATTTTCTCATAAAGAAAATCCTATTGACATAGTACAAAAGGGATCTAAGATAGGAGAGATGACAGGAGGTGAGTACGTGTTTAATCCTGACCAGGCTAAAAAACTACAGTCCTTATCTAAAGAAGGTAACACACCGTTGCATAAGTTTGTAAACAAGATGCTTAATAAATCACAATTTAAATAAAAATGGCAGACCCTAACCCATATGTAATACAGCTTGAAGATTTCGGTGCTCGTTTTGATAGAGCTCAAGCAAGAAAACTGGCCAAAGAAGAGGCCGCAATGAAATACTATGATCAGTTTGCTCAGGTTAATGGACCCTTTACTCCAGGTATGAAGGACTCAATGCAGGAATTATGGAAAGAAATTGAGGGTGAGTTTACATTAGGTAATGCCACACCCCAGGGGAGAAGAAAAATAAGACAGCTATATTCTCAGTATAGTTCTCTCGCTGCTGATGCTATAAATGTTAGCTCGCGTATAGGAACAGACTTAGCATTGATTGAGGCTGACCCTAATAACTATAGTGATGTTCAAGAACTGCAGGATGAGTTAAAACAAGCACAGCTAACTAAGGCTAATGTGTTTAATCTTGATGCTTTTTCAAAAGAAGTTACAAAAGCAAGCGACAGAAGGATATACAATATAGAAGGGGCTTCATTGGGTGAGCAAGCTAACGATTTATTTGAGGAGTTTGGTGATGATGCTTTATACCCTAATGGGATAAGAGCTACTAAAGAAGAGTTAGGTGAGTTGTTAAATAATTCTAATTTTTTTGATCAAGAGTTTAGCCCTAATGAGTTAGTTTCTTTATATGCCACCGCCTTGGGTAACGAAATTGAAAGGGGAATAGGTGGAGAACAAAGAATAAAAAGATTAATTAACCCTCCACAAAACGAAGATGGTTCGTATATGTACCCTGAAGATATTAAGTTAAGAAATAAAATACTTAATAGGCTTAAGAATGATTTCGTAAACATCTGGGACAGAAGACTTGATGATTCAACAAAAGCTTTTAAAGCTCAGTCTGACACAGATAAATCAGTTGCGGGCTTTGGCATTGGTCCATTTTCTGCGCAAGATTTTTACTATTCTGCGGATGCACCAGAAGGTGTTGATAAGGCGGCTGATAATATCTATAAACGAGGAGAACCTGTGGCTTACGAAAATGTTTTATCATTTCCCGATATTAAACTTACGGATTCTACTGCAGGTTCAGAAGATCAGGGTTTAGACGATAAGATAATAGTTAAAGGGGTTACGTTTGATGCCGATGGCAACAAGCTTTACTTAGTAGAGAAAGAGGTTTACGGTACCACTTATTCAGCTAACGAAAGGGGGTTAAAAACTAAAATCAGAACACGGACAGTATTCCTTCCTGAAGACCAGGTTAAGGGTGTGATTGGTGCGATTGATGGGTTGAAAGATAAAGATAAAAAATACTATAACAATCAATTGAAAGTAGTAGAGCAAAGACAAAAGGAGTATTATGAATCTCTAAAGAATGAATTGGTTGAAGGTTTTAATAATTCTCCTAAGATGAAAGAAGGTGGGGTTATTAAACAAGGACCCATCTCTCGTGCATTTAATGCGGTAAAGAAAATTATAACTAGATCTTAGTATGGCTGAAGTTGATGAAGTTATAGAGGAACAAGAAGAGATTGTACCTGAAGTTGAGACTGAAGAGTTGCCTGAAGTTACTGAGGAAGTTACTGAGGAAGTTCCCGAAGAAGTTACTGAGGAAGTTACTGAGGTTACTCCTATAGCATCAGAAGATATTCAAGACGTTGAAGAACTTGAAGAGGTAGATGAGGTAGAAGAGGATATAGTTCCCATTGAACCCTATGTTTTTGAGACTATAGATAAATATAAAGCTGATGGCTTTCCCAATGAAACGATTTATCAAGCTCTAGAGCTGAGCGACAGTTGGTCAACTTATACTCAAGAAGAAAAAGACGAATTAAGGACATATGTTTTCCCAGAAATGGTTGTGTCTGGAGGAACTTTAAAGGAGGTTGAAGCAAAATCTGGAGGTGATCCCTTGAATAAACTTTTTATTAACGATAGAGAAAACCCAAACGCTGTTTCTCGTTTTTTCAATACAACTATTTCTAGAGCTGCACTAGCTAGGATCATAGATAAAGGACCAGAAAATCTTACCCCAGAAGAAATAAAAAACATATCATACTATCAAAGAATATTAAGACGTAATGCTCCAGACCCTGATGATAAGCCAACAACAGCCATAGGTAAAGCGGTTGACTTTACTGTTGATCTTCTTAGAGTTATACCTGAGTCTGTTGTCTCTATGCTTTTAACCGCACCTGTAGCAGGAAAGGAGATGGTAATAGGGGGGGCAGCAGGTACTGCAATTCCTATTCCTGGTATTGGTACAGTAGCTGGAGTAACAGCGGGTTTCACTTCAGCTACATCTTATGCCTTAGAATATTCCAGTGCTTTGCTTGAGGCTTTAGAGAATAAAGGAATAGACACTAGCAATGCTATAGCATTAGAAAATGCTTTCAACGACAAAGAAATAATGAATTATGCTAGGGGATATGCAGAATCTAAGGGTGTTCCTGTTGCAATATTTGATGGTTTGTCTGGTGGTCTTGGAGGTACGATAGCTAGAAAAGTTGCAAACAGAGGTGTTAAAAAAGCTTTACAGCAAGCTACGTTATCAAAGGGTAGAAGGCTTACAGCTAGAGAGAGAAGAATTATCACAAGGAGATTTAAAAAAAGAGGACAGGGGATTGTTGCTCAAGAAGGATCTGATGCAACATTTGGTGGTGCTGGGTACGTGGTTGGACAGAAGAGTGTAGGTGAAGATGTTGATCCAAAAGAACTTACATTTGAGATGGCAGCTGGCCCAGTTGCTGGAGGATTTGGAGCAGGGGTTCAAGCAATAACAGGACAGCCATCAACCAGGGAGCAAAGTGTTTATAACAATATTAAAAATCGAATAAAAGAAGAGACTAACATTACTGAGACAGAGGCAAAAGAAATGTCTGATAATTTATTCAACACATCACAAGATGTCACTTCATTAATAGAGGATGATAAAAGAATACTAGAGATAAAAGAAAAAATTAATCAATACACATTAGAGCTAGAAACCAAGGAGCTAAATAAAAGACAAAGGAGAGTAATAGAGAAAGCAAGATCTGCTGCTGAGGATAGTTTAGACTCTCTACGAGACAGAGTGCAGGATGCTTTCGTAGGGATGAGCAATAAGGATCAGGTTAATTTAAGGAATTCTTTTGAGGACTTAAAAACTCTTAGGACGCTAGAGAGTACTCCAACCAATGATGCCCTGATAAAAGAAAAAAGACAGGAGGTACTACGGTTACTGAAGAAGGGTATTGAAGGTCTTCAAAGTGAGGTGGTAAAAAGTGGTGATGATGTTAATGTAGTTGGTGAGGTTTCCTTAGGGGCAACAGAACCGCTTCGATCATCACGTAGAGAAAAGATAAATCTAGGACCTGATGTTGAGTCAAGAGATATAACTAACAACGGAAAGAAGATAGGCTATAGACTTCATAAGGTTGTTGGAGAGAATGGAGATGTAAAGTTTATTATTGGTGATCGTAATGGCAACATAGAGGACATAAATATAACAGGAACCTCTAGCGTTGAGGCACTAGATAATCTTACAGATTTTTTAGAAGGACGTAGAGTAGATAAAAAACAAGAACCAGGGACTGTTGATAAAGATACCGTTGAAGAGGTTGTTGCTGTTGATCCTAATGAAGCGGAATATAAAGGACATAAATATAGACAGCCAACAAGCTTAGAGGATCTCCAAAGTAATGAAGGTATTACTGTATATCATAATAATAAAGGACAAAAACTAAACGCAGAATTTGATCCTAATATATCTGGTAGGACTGGAAGAGCTGGATTGTTTTTTAGAACTAGCCCTACTGCCTCAGACAAGGGTAAAAGATTTGGATCCTTTGGAAATATAGAAAGTCAAGCAAAGTTAAAATTAAAAAAACCTTTTTTTGTATCTAAAAATAGAGCGTGGGACAAAGAATTTCTTGATCAATTAAAAGCCGCAGGGTATGATGGGATAATAACCCATCCTGATTTTGAAAGAAATAGCCCTTCCGGAAAAAATTATATGGACTTAGTTGATCAACTACGTTCAAAGAAAATAACTGAAGATCAGTTTGTAAAGCTGACTGAGTTTGATCCATTAGGTAATGAAAGTACTTTAGATTTAAATGAGGCTATGGACATTATAGCTTTTTCTAATGACAGCTATCAAGTCTTAGGTAGTGTTGACGTTAATAATTTATTGCCTGATGAGTATCCTAGTGATTACTTTACTCCAGTTCCAGAAGAAACTGTAGTTGAAGAGAAAGCTCCACCGGCTATAGAAGACACAGCAGAATCACTCACTAACGATTTACTCGAACAAAACT
>TARA_R110001606_G_scaffold28835_1_pt1 | contig 14179 bp, 10 predicted proteins | sample TARA_R110001606 | Tara Oceans TARA_R110001606 (sample SAMEA4398315) | marine metagenome | biome: Polar Biome; feature: [SRF] surface water layer (ENVO:00010504); material: water (ENVO:00002006), including particulate matter (ENVO:01000060) such as... | depth 5 m | reverse complement strand
GTGGACCAGTAACTTTCACTGCACCAACTATGGATGGTGGTGGTAAGGTAGAAGGTGATACTGGAATACAAATAACAGGTGCTGGACCTGATACGCAACTTGTGGCACTCTCTCCTGGTGAAGTTGTGATGAGCAATAAGGCAGGAGATATGTATGGTAGAGATAATCTACTTGCTGCTAATGCTGCTGCTGGGGGAACTAACAGACCTAAGATGGGTAAGGTTCAGATGGCATCTGGTGGTGGTCAGATTATGGCTATGCAGAATGGTGGTATTGTTGAACATCTACATGGAGAACCTGGGAGAACAGGATACAGAGCAGATCATGGAACAGTTAAAAACGCACATGATCACTTTGCTTTTTCCTCTAAAAACCTTCGTATTTCTGTACAAAAGGCATTAGCAGCAGGTGAAGGTCCTTCAGGACGTAAGTATACAATTGGATCCACCACTGGAGGAAAACATGCTGATACATCACACCACTATGCTGGTACAGCATTTGATATACCTTGGTCACAATTTGGTAGTGGTGCTATAGGGTCAAGGGACTTTCAACAATCAAGACAACTTCAAAAAGATGTAGATGCATTAGTTGTAAGGTTTGGGGGAACAAGTTCTGGAACTAACAGAAGCGATGATACTAGAGATATGAGAGGACCTGCTAATGTAGCAAATACCAAACCTAATTTTACGCAAATTATTATACCTGCATCTGCATCTGATACACAAGTAAATGTGGTGTTAGTTCCTGCAGGACAGGGTAAGAATGGACAATCATTGTCTAACTCTGGTGCTAATCAATCAAAGGTTCCTGGATTCTCTGCTATTGATGCTAACAACTTTGAGATGATGGTAGTTAAATCAATCTATAACATAGTAGGATAAGATATGGCTTTACCTCTACTATTAGGTGCAGCAAAAGGTCTGCTCTCAAATACTACAAAGAGTGTAGTAAAAAAGAAAGCAGCATCAACTGCAAAGAAGTTTGTTACTGGCAAAGGTAAGGATAAGAAGAAAGGTGGATCTCTTGTAAAGAAAGGATCATCTACAGAGTCTTCAACTAAAGCAAAAGTAAAACCAACTCAAAAATATGCAGGTGGTGTTTCATCTTCAGGAGGATCATCAGGTGTACCTAAGGCAGAAGTATCTTCTGGCAGTAGTAATGTAAGTTATGAAAAATTAACTCAACAACTTGATAATATTGTTGGACTTACTTCCTCTTTGGATAAGGCATTCAAAGGGCAGTATGATCAAAAGAAAAAGGAATCTAAAAAGAAAGATAAGGCAGCACAAAAAGCAAAGAGAGAAGGTAGAGAAGCAACTTTAGAAGGTGGTAGTTCTAGATCTGGTGCTATTGGCGGATCTATTCTTGGAGTAGCAAAAAAGTTTAATATTTTTAACTTCTTACTTAATACTTTGATGGGTGGTCTTGCTGTACTATTCTTAAAGAATTTTGAGTCAATCAAGAGTTTCTTTACTGAATTTGGAGAAGCATTTAATAATAAGATGAACCTCCTTAGGTGGGGATTGATGGCATTTAACAAACCTATATCAGCAGCAACAAGAACTGTAGCAAAAGTATTCACGCCGCTTCTTAAAAAACTTGGTGGAGGTTTGAAGAAAGGAATTACTGGTATTGGAAAAATTGTTGGTAATGGATTAAAGAACTTAGGTTTAGGCATATTCAACTTTGCCAAGAAAATGCATCAGGCAGTGAAGACTGCTGCTACATCTGGCGCAAAAGGTGCAGCAAAAGGTGCAGCAAAAAGTGCAGCAAGATCAGGAACAAAAGGTGCAACCAATGCTGCAGCAAAATCACTAAGATCAGGACCTGCTTCCTCTGCTGCTACAAAAACGTTTGGAAAAACTGGAGCTAAAAGATTAGGTCTATTCTCAAAGGCATTCAAAAGAATACCAATAATTGGTTCTCTTATTAGTATTGGTATTGATTTAGCTATGGGAGAGACACTTGATAGGGCAATTGTAGGATCTATTGGTGGTGCTCTTGGGGGAACTATTGGTGCAGCAATTGGAACAGGTCTCATTCCCATTCCATTTCTTGGCACAGCAATTGGTGGTTTTGTGGGTGCAGGTCTAGGAGACTTCTTTGCTAAAAAACTTTACAGTGATTTTGCATCTAACTTAACAGGTCAAGGTCTGAGTCCTCTTGGGGATACTGAACTTACTCCAGAGGAGATTAGAAAGAGAGGAAAGATAAAAATAGGTGATACTATTATAAGAAATGGTCAGACTATGGTGTGGAATGGAATGAAATTTGTTACTCCACAGCAGTATCAGCAACAGACAGGAAAATCACCCAATGCAACCACCACTTCGACTCAAGCAAATGGTACTGGTCCTATTGATATGGGTGCAGATGTTAATGCAAAGTTGAAAAAGATGGCAGAGTATGCCATGCAGGCAGGATTCACTAAAGAGCAAGCAAAGATTATGGCAGCAATTGCTGGTGGTGAGTCAACATTTAACAACAGAGCACACAACCCAAACAGAGCAACAGGAGATAACTCCTATGGTCTGTGGCAGATTAACATGATTGACGAGATTGGTGTTGAGAGAAGACGCCAACTTGGTCTTAGTTCCAATGAAGATCTCTTTGATCCCGTAACTAATGCTAGAGCAGCAAAAGCAATCTTTGATTCTCAAGGTTTTACTGCATGGGGGGCATATAAGGATGGAAATGCTGCCAAATATATGAACGCAGCAAAGGCACTTGATCTGAGTGGGACTACTTCTGCTCCACAAGTTACTCCTACAAGAAATGTCATTCCTGGAATGACAGTTCCACAAAACCCATTTGTATTAAAAGATGCTTATGGTAATCCTTTATCTGATATTGGAAAATCAGAAACACCCTCTTCTCCTCAGATTACACCTACAATATCTCCTGCAGCACATTCTTCTCCTGTTGAATCAAAGGCATCTTATGAGGGTGGTGGATCACAGACAGTGACTATTCCATATCCAGTAGGAGGAGGTCAAGAATCACCTATGATGGGTGGTAGTTCTGGTGGAGTTGCTATGATGGGTGGGTCTACCAGAGCGTTGGTAAATAGTTATTACAAATCCAAGTTGATAGGATTCCTATACAAGCAAGGTTAATGGCAAATCAGAATTCAGCATCAGAACCCGCTAATATACTTCAGTTCCAGATTAATTCTAACTCTGGTGAGGGTGTGGATATTTCTGCTGGTGTAGCAGAGTTTAGTTACTATGAGAGTGTACTGTCTAATCACATCACAGCAACAGTTGTTATGGTGGAGACTGGTAATACAAAGGGTGGAGCTATTGATGGCCTTTTAGATAACCTACCTATCAGAGGTGGTGAGAGAGTTGATATTAAGATTGAGGATAATTATAATAATACATTATCATTTACTAATGGTCTGTATGTTAATAGAGTAAGGAATGCTATACCTGGAACACAGAAGGATGTTTACTTTCTTGATCTTGCATCACGTGAATACTTTGCTAATGACCAGGTAAGAGTTGTAAAAAGATATCAGCAAGCACCAATATCAACACATGTATCTGCAATCCTTAAGAATGTTTTAAAAACAGATACTAAACTTGATGTTGATACTACTAGTATGAACTACAACTTTTTTGGTAATGATAGAAAACCATATTATGTTTGCACTTGGTTAGCATCTAAATCTGTTCCACAAGTATCAGCAAGTGGTGGTAGTGGAGGCAATACATTGAATGGCGCAGCAGGTTATTTGTTCTATCAAACACGTGAAGCAATTCACTTTAAGTCCATTGATGGACTATTCAAGCAGACCTCTATAAAGAAATACTCATACAGTAACACCACAGGAGTGCCAACTGGGTATGATGCTAGTATTATAAACTATACTATTGATACTGACATTGACTTGGGTCAGAACCTTACATTAGGCACCTATAGTAATAGAACAATTTTCTATGACCCTGTATCATTTAATTATGAAGTAAGAAAATATAATATTTCAGACCAGAAGAATAAAATTACAACTGCTGGTAAGCAAGAAGAGGAGTCTGGTAATCTGATATCAAAAAACTTTACACAATCACCATCTAGACTGATGTCCTCTGTATTAGACATTGGATATAATCCACCTGGTACAACATCAGAGGATCAACTCAAGGCATGGAAGGCAGCTCCTACAGCAAAAAATTATGATGGACCAGGAACAATGGTCCAATCTATTATGAGATACAATCAGTTGTTTACTATCCAAACTAATGTTACAATTAAAGGAGACTTTAGTATTAAAGCAGGCGATGTGATAAGATGTGATTTCCCTCAGGTTAGAGGCAATACTGGCACCAATAAGGATATAAATAAAAAAACCAGTGGTGATTATTTGGTGGCACATGTTTGCCATAGAGTGACACCATCAGAAACATTTACAAGCCTTGGATTGATTAGAGACTCTTACGGGATAAAGAATAATAAATGATAGAGCAAGGACTATTTAAGAACCATTTTGTAGGAAGAGACGGATTCCAATGGTGGATTGGTCAGATTGCTGAAGCTGATTCGTGGAATATCAATAAACCACCAGGACCTGTTCCTAGTACTAGTGATCCTCTTTATAAGGGTTATGGTGAGAGATATAAAGTTCGTATTATGGGTTACCATACTGCGGACAAAGATGAGTTGCCTGATGAGGAACTGCCTTGGGCAACTATTATGTACCCAGTCACTGCTGGTGGTGGTACTGGATCCTCCCAGACATCTAATATTCAACAAGGGATCTTTGTCTATGGATTCTTCTTAGATGGGGAAGATGGTCAGCAACCTGTAATTATGGGTTGTATTGGATATAATGACTATCAGACAGTGATGAAGAAAGTCCCTTCTGCTGGATTTATTCCCTATAGTGGTCTTCCTCCTACTGAACCTATACCTGCAGGTGCAAGACCAGTATCAAAAGGCAGTGGATCTACAGGTGCATCCACTGCAGTGAATGATGTATGTATTGTGAGCACTACCAGTGGCGATACTATAAATGATCAGTTAACAAAAGATGCTGCTAAGGAAAAAACGGTAGTCCTAGCACAACCCAAGTCTTGTGAGCCTCTTCCTGTTGGAAAGATACAACAGGCCATTAGAAATCTTATTAGCGATGTAGAGGATGCAAAGAAAAAATTATATAAACTTGAAGAGAGTGCCCTTCAAGATCTGGCAGATAATGAAGAATGGATCAATAAGAAGATAGAGGAGTATGCTGAACAGATTGCTGGTGGTCTTAAGGTAATCTATACTCAGATTGAAGCGTGGGTAGATGAAAAGGTAAATAAAGCACTTAAGTTTGCTTATGACCTTGCATTTCCCAATGAGAGAGCTACTGTAGAGAAAACATCAAAAACTATACTTGATACTATTGCTTGCTTCTTTAGAAAGTTGATGGGACAATTGGTTCAATTGATGGTTAAGTTTCTCAAAGATGCTGTTGATAGAATCATCAATGTTTCTAAGTGTGTTGTTGATAACTTTATTGGTGCAATCTTTGGAACACTGGGTGGCATCATTGAAGGAATGTTTGCTGGTCTGACTAGTTTGATCTCTGGTGCTGTTGATATTGCTGAGGGCGCTCTTGATTTGGGTGGTGATGTTTTAGGATTGGTTGATCAACTTCTTTCATTCCTTTCTTGTGATGATAGGCCAGAGTGTTCAAAAGTTAATGAATGGAATATTATTTCTGGTGGTAATAAAATCAGTAAAGGAGATTTTACCTCTATTGTAGACAGAGCAAAAGGACTTTTCCAAGAGACACAAAATGTAGGTCTACAAGCACTAGACAATTTTGATATGGTGACTGATATACAATTTGATCAAATGTTTAATACACTTGATGATTGTAATGTTAGAGAGATACTTTGTGGAGCACCTATCTTAGAATTCTTTGGAAGCAATGGGGCAGGAGCAGCAGGCAACCTTGTGATTGGTGCTGCTGGTGATGTCATTGGAGTTGATATGGTCAGCTTTGGTGCAGGATATAATCAAGATACTCAAGCAAAAGTCATTGACCTATGTGGTAACGGTAATGGTTCAGTATTGAAACCAGTCTTTGGTAGAATTCCTACTGATGGAACACCTATTGGTGGAACTGGTGGTGGAACACCTGCACTAGCACCACCCAACATTGGATTTGGTCCTTTCAATCCACAGAACTATCCTTTCCCTGGTGGTCCTGGTCCTTCACTATCTCCTGTCCCTCTTGGTCCTGTTAGAGATAGTTCGCCAATCTATGGTGTAGGTCCTAGTGGATTTGGAAATGAACTACCTCCTGAGTGCTTGGACACAGAGTTTACAGTTACAAGGTCTGCTGTCCTTTCTAACGCATTTGTTTTCAGATTAGTTGATGCTGACCCAGCATTCGTTAGTGGATGGGATTACACAGGTAATGATGTTAGTGGTGGAGAGGATATAGGAGGAACCAGTTATATTGAATGTGTTGTTCCTGATAAAGATTATCTTGTTCAAGCATTCCTTCCTGATGGAACTCCCTGTCCTAACCCATTAAGAATTGATGCTGGTGGATCCACTGTGAGAATGGATGATGCTTGGCTTGGTGGAACAGAAACTTACACTGAAGATGTAGAGGTTGATAATAATGTAGATATTGGGTTTAGAATTACTACTGCTGCTGATTACTCCAACAGAATTATTATCAATGGTCTTGATATTGATTATCAAAAACCAAGTACAAAAAATCTTAGTTCTGAAGAACAAAGTAGACGACAACTGGATTTAAATGAAACCAGACAAGTAAGAGCCAATAGAGTATATGATGTTCAGGTCATTGCACCTGAGGCTAGGTCTAGTGATGGTGGAACAAGAATTAGAATTAGTAATGATGGTAGAGGTTTTGAAGTAGAGGAGGCAACTGATGGTGACTGGTCTGATGTTCGTATTCTTGCAACCAAAGGAAGATTTTTTGACCTAGTGAGCAATGCATCTGGTTCTAGTACTGCAACGGCAAAGTTTGTCTTAGATGCAGATGATAGAGTAACTGTGCAGGAGGAGAGAGAAAGAGATCTTGGGTGGGTGTCTGATGGAGACTATCTTGACTTAGTTGTTACAGCAGGGGTAGGTAAGTTTAGGAATGTAAAGAACAATACCTGTCTTTATAGAAGAGAAGGTGTGTCTCCACCAGATGGTCCTGGTGATGCAATACCACCTCCACAAATTGGTGCTCCAACTCTTCCAAATATACTAATACCTGCACCTGAACCAACTGGTGATATTGGTATTGTTGATGTGATTGTTGTTCAACCTGGTGGTGGTTACCTTCCTGGTCCTGATGGAAGTAAGGGTGGTGATGGTAGAACCTGGGCAAATCCTGATGATACTGTTATTGTTAAAGATGATGGTAGAATTGAAACACCAATCCCACCAGATAATTATTTCTGTGTAAATGCTGGAGATACAGTTGAACTTCCACCTGGAACAACAGTAATCACTGAGACTAATGGTGGAGTAGGTGGTGGTGAACGTATTGTGGGTGGATCACCTTATGTGATGAGAAATCCTGGATGCTTTACCACACCTCCAGCGGATTATGTGAAGGAAGAAGGTGGATATCCTGTCCTACTATATCTCTGTGATATCATTGTTGATGCACCTGGATTTGGATATGAACCAAATGATCCTGTTATTATTACACCAAACAGAGGAGCAGAAGCAACTCTGAAAGTTGATAAGTTTGGTAGAGTTACTGGTGTCAATGTAATTGAACCTGGTGAGGGATTTAAAGAACTGCCTACAGTTACTATTGACTCAGACAATGGATACAATGCAGTGCTTCTGGCAAAACTTTGTATAGATAAGGATGTAGAGTTTGAAGATCCTGAGAAGGTGGTCCAAGTAATAGATTGTGTAGGTAACTTTTAATGGCAGATCCAATTAATCATCAGAGAATTAGATATGGTACTAAAGATGGTGAGATTAAATTTGGTCACATAACTGCTGATAGACAGATTGATGCTGTTCTTATTAGAAATTTTAAGAATTGGAAGCACTATATTGAGTTGTGTGGTACAGGGGAGGGACATAGAAAAGATGGAACTATTATCAGATCACCTGGTTCATGTGAAATTAAAGCGGGTGACAATGTTGGTAAAGGTATCGCTGGTGTCTATGTTGAAGCAGTCAGCGGTGATTTGGTTTTACAAGCACCAAGTGGAAAGGTGAGAATTATTGGTATTGATGTTGATATAATTGCTACTGGTGGAACTAATACCACAGGTAATATACAAATAGATGCAACTGAAAAGGTAATTATTGATGCTGGACAGATGGTGGACATTAATGCACCAGTTGAAGTGAAGATTGCATCAGAAAAGACTGTAGATATCATTGGAAAAGCTGTGCTAAATCTATATGGTGGTTTCATGTCTTGTGCTGACTCTGCTGCTACTGCGCCAACAAGTCTTGGTCCCAAGGGTGGATCTAGTCATGTAGAAAGAATTAAACTAACAGATCTAAAACCTTAGAGTAGAATTATGAACGCAACAGATGTAACAGCAGGAGGACAATTCCAATGTGGTGGAGGAAAGCCTGATATCTTAGGTCGTGGTCCCACAAAGGTCAGAGGATCTGCATATATCCAAGGTCCAGAGTTAGTTGGAGATCCTTCACAGTTTCCTGGTGTTGCTGGTAAAGGAGATCCATTTGAGATGGGGTCAGTGATGGCTGGTCAGAATGGCAATCCAGAGATGTTGCCCTCACCATTCTATGCATTATTTGCCACTTCATTTGCTAGAATCAAATCATTCTTGAAAGTTGACTTGCTCTTGACAGTTAAAGTAATTAAGAGTAAAGTAATCTATGCAGAAGTGATTATGGCAAAGGTTAAGAACTTTGCTATTCCTCACCCAACATTGCCAAACACAAATTTAATTTATGCTTGTCTGGAAGGACCAGAGAATGCAGTTTATGTGAGAGGTGTTCTTAAAAATAATGACACCATTAAACTTCCAGATGTATGGAGAGAGTTGGTAGACCCCAGAACAATTACAGTATCACTGACACCAGTTGGTGCTGAACAGGGTCTTTCATTAAAGAGATCAACAAATAATGAAGTAGTGGTTCAAGCAAAACCTGGTATGCCCATTCATTGTCACTACCATATCTTTGCAGAAAGAAAAGACGTAGAAAAACTAGTAACAGAGGTCAGTATTTAATGTTAGATTTTACAGATTGGAATAGTTTATTTACTTATCCAAAGGGAGGTAAGGAAGGAACATTGCCTTTTAGATTTGAAAACTTTGGAACCTTTGCAGGTCCTCAGTATGCATCTGAGAACTATAACTATGATACTGCTGCTCTAGAGGGGGCATGGCATACTACTGTTCCTGGTGACTATACGTTCAAGAACTTTGACTTAGGTGCTTATCTTTTTAACACTGAGTTAAACTATGTGGGTTTTCATTGTGATGGTGTGTCCACAGCAATGATGACTCTTGAATCATCATATGGCAATATTCCAGTCTTTAATGTCCTTGCAAAACAGACTAATGTAACTGGAAATATTTTTTCAGTTGGAAAAATTACTTCTATTGGAGATATAAGTACTTCAGGTAACTTGTTTTGTGCTGGAGCCTTCACCTTTACTGGTCCTATGAATTTGACTGGTGTAGGTGATGTAGCCACAAAAATTAACAGTAAACTTGATGCTACAAGTAAGGGATTTGATATTCCTCACCCTAACAAAGAGAGACATAGGCTTAGACATATTTGTGTTGAAGGACCAGAGTCAGGTCCAATTTATGTTAGAGGCATTTTGAAGGGATCATCAATTACTCTTCCAGAATACTGGAAAGGATTAGTTGATCCTGACTCAATCACAATTCAACTAACACCTATTGACACTTATCAAGAACTATTTGTCAAATCTATTAGTTGGGGGAGAACTGTTGAAGTTAGAAATCGTGAAGGTAGTTCAATCCATTGTCACTATTATATTATGGCAAATAGACTTGGTGAGAAATTATATGTAGAATATGATGGAGAATCACCTGCGGATTATCCTGGTGATTCAAGACAATATTCTATTGCAGGATACGATTACGATAGGAGATCATAATGGCTTTTGGAGTAACATCATATACTGATGGAGCAGTTGGCATCTTGTCTGCCACAGTTGTATCCATTGATCAAGGATTGACTGGGATAAGTGCAAACAATAGTCTCAGAACACAAGAATATAGGTACAACTTATATCTTGGTCCATCTCAAAATATTGACAATAAAACTGTAACAACCTTTTTAGATCCATCTACTGCTAAGAAGACTGAGATTTTGGGAATAGGTAATGTATCTACCTTTGATGCTGCATCAATCTTTTACGTATCAGAATCTGCAGCCAAGAGCGCAGCTGGTTCTTTATATGGGTTGAGTTCAGAAATAAGCACTGATGGTGTTATATCTGATACAGATTCATATCTCAGTGCTTCTATGGTTAATCCATCTAGTGGAACATACACTGCTGGTGATGCTGTTATTGATGGTGAAGGAGCAGCAGTAGGTACAGTTGCTATCACTAGATCATTAACTTTATCAGGACTTGCTTATACTGGATTATTGCAAATTGAGGATTGGGCTAACACTATTTCAATTGGAACCACACTGATTGCATCAGGTATTACAACAATAGTAACATCCATCAATTATATTGGTGTAGGTAAGGTTTACAAGGATGTAGTTGCTGTTTCAAATTTTCCAAATCTAGAACCTCCTAATACAGGTGTAGACAATCCACTTTCTGGTCTAACAGATGTTGCATTGACTTCATCAAATGCTGGACAAGGTGTTGGAAATACTTTCTATGCAAATGGTTGTGTGACTAATACATATGCTGACTATGTGAATGTTCAAGGTGGTGTTCCATATATGGGAAATGTGCTTGCTTTTGATACTACTGCAGACCCAACCTCTGCTTCTCAGATTGCCACATTAAGAGCAGATGTGGGTGTATTAAGAACTGGAATCACCTCTTATGTTTCTGCTGCTGTATCAGTTAAGGATATGAAGTACGATGCCTCTCTTAATGTGTGGGTTCTTACGAAAACAACACCCATTTTAGAACAACAAAAGACAGGCATTAATAATGCTATCAACGTCTTAGAAGACCCCACCTTCCAATCATAAAACTGTCCACTACCCATTGACTGGTGGTAGGAGATGGTGTATAGTACTAAGGTAATCAACACAGAACTATGTCTAACTTCACTCCATCTGACTTTGCTGTAAGCAATGAGGATGAAGATTATCTAACCAGAGTTGTGATTGACACCAATTCACGTAAGATTTATCTTTACTCCAGTGATGGTGATAGTAAAACTGTTGAATGTGAAACAGTGGATCAGTTTATGAGTGTACTTGAACTTGTAAGACTTGTGATTGATGAGGATCTGATTGTATACTGTGAACCAGTCACTGCTACTCCAGCGAAATTCACTTTTTAGTTTCAAAAAGGGGGCAAAATTATCCCAGCATTTTTTTGCCTCTATTACCTTTTCTATGAATAAGTATTCTTCTGATTTTTACAAAGAAATTATAATTTGCTACGATTATGAGACCAGCAACTCGACAGTCTATGGAAATGTTATTTTCAGCAAAATGGAATCTTCCAAAAGCAGCAAAAAACGCAGGATTAACTAATAAAGAGATGAAAATTACATTTAATGAATATTGTGTCTTTCATCCTCCAATTTGGACTGGTGAATGTGAGTGAAACAACTATTTTTGGTTGACATTGGTGATGGTAGATGTATCACTCATGATGGATACATTCAGATTGGTATTTTCAATCATTCTGTAGAGAAGCATCTTGAGTTGAATCCTTTGATTGCATGGCAAGTTACATATTGGATGCCTGATCCATTTTGTATCAGATATAAGAGGATCAACTATCAGCATACTATGAAGGCAAATGAAGGTTCTCCTAAAACTGATAATGCTTTAGATAGTCGCCCTAGAGATTTCCCAGACCAACCAACTGAAAGATTGGATAGTAACTCCATACTGTAGGGGGGGTTTTTCTATGTGATAAATATATCATAATAGATATCGTATGCGAGAAAGATGCCGCTATCAAGACTTGATAACTTCCTCAAGAATGTACGTGGAAATATTCTGTATGTAAGTCCCAATGATTTGGATGCTACTGATGATATTGATAATCAGGGTAATTCATTAGGGCGTCCATTTAAGACGATCCAAAGAGCACTCATTGAGGCATCAAGATTTTCTTATCAGAAAGGTCTTGATAATGACAGATTTGGCAAAACAACTGTAGTATTGTATCCTGGCGACCACATTGTTGATAACAGACCAGGATGGATTCCACTTGACGGGACAGTGTATAGATTGAGAGATGGAAGCACTTCTAGTGATTTTTCTCCATTCAATTCCACTTCAAACTTTGATTTAGACTCTCCAACAAATGAACTGTACAAATTAAACAGTATCAATGGTGGAGTAATACTCCCACGTGGAGTATCCATTGTGGGTATGGATCTGCGTAAAACAAAGATTCGCCCTAAGTATGTTCCAAATCCTGAAAATAGCAATGTTGACCCAACAGCAATTTTTAGAGTAACTGGAGGTTCTTACCTTTGGCAGTTTACTATCTTTGATGGTAACCCAAATGGTAAAGTATATAAAGATTACTCAACAGCAACATTTGTACCTAACTTTTCACACCATAAGATAACTGCTTTTGAATATGCAGATGGTGTAAATGATGTATATATTAATGATGCTTTCATCTCTAATACACAGTATTCAAGAACTGATCTTGATATGTACTATGAGAAAGTAGGACTTGCATATGGTCCTGCTTCAGGCAGAGGAATTCAACCAAATTATCCTTCATCAGGTCTTGATATTGAGTCAAAAATTGATGAATATCGTATTGTTGGTCCACAGGGTGGTGCAGTTGGAATTACTAGCATCAGAGCAGGTGATGGCGTTACAGCAACCACAAGTATTACTGTTGAATTAGAATCACCTGGATTAGAAGGTCTAAATGTAGATACAGCATTCCAGATTAATGATTGTGCTGATCCAGCATATAATGGTTCATTCCTTGTTGATGGTGTTGTAACCAGAGATGCATCAACTGGAAGAACCACTAAGTTTACATATAATGTAGGAAATGCTCCTGCAGATGCTCTAGAGACTCCAGCATCTGCAACTGCTGTATTGGATACTGATACTGTTACCTCAGCATCACCATATATCTTCAACATCTCTATGAGATCTGTTTTTGGTATGTGTGGTCTCCATGCTGATGGATCTAAGGCAACTGGATTCAGATCTATGGTTGTTGCTCAGTTTACTGGAGTATCACTGCAGAAAGATGATAATGCATTCCTGAAATATGATAAGACAACAGGTACATTCCTGTATGCTAACAATGTTTCTAATATTCATAGTGACCCAGATGCAAAATATAGACCAGAATATAAGAACTTCCATATTAAAGCATCAAATAATGCTATTTGTCAGTTAGTCTCTATTTTTGCTATTGGTTATTCGCAGCAGTTTGTTACTGAAAGTGGTGGTGACTTTTCAGTTACTAACTCTAACTCTAACTTTGGAGAAATTGCTCTTAATTCAATTGGATTCAGAGAACAGGCGTTTTTGCAGGATGATGTTGGATACATTACACATATAATTCCACCTCAAGAGATTCAAACCTCTGATTTCAACCTTGAATATGATGCAATTGATGTGACCAATACTATTGGTATTTCATCTACAAATAGACTATATCTTTATAATAAGATCAATGAATCTGTTTCTCCAAAAGGTGTTCTTCAGGGTCATAGAATTGGTGCAAAGGCAAATGATACTCTGAATGTTGGTATCACTAGTGATGGAACTCTGAAGACAAAGAGTGCTCGTATTGTGATGCAGGGCACTGAGAATAGCGCCAATCAGGTCACCTCAGTAAAGACAAAGACTATTGGTAGAACTTCTACTGGAATCAATAGTATTACAGCAAGTGTAATTACCCTTGTTGAAAATCATCAGTTCTTAAATGGTGAAACTATTAGATTTGTTTCTGATACATCAAGATTGCCTGATGGTCTGATTAATAATAAAGTATACTATGCTGTAACTAATGGATTAAGTGCTGATCAACTTAAAGTTGCAACTT
>TARA_R110001606_G_scaffold8303_5_pt1 | contig 14194 bp, 14 predicted proteins | sample TARA_R110001606 | Tara Oceans TARA_R110001606 (sample SAMEA4398315) | marine metagenome | biome: Polar Biome; feature: [SRF] surface water layer (ENVO:00010504); material: water (ENVO:00002006), including particulate matter (ENVO:01000060) such as... | depth 5 m | reverse complement strand
GTCAGTTCGAGTGATTTCGATTTTTTATCGAAATTGTATCGAGAACATTTAACGACTTCTCGATACAATTTTTTTGTTCCTCAAAAATCACTCGAAGTGACAATTCGTATTAGATCCTAACTGGAATATTTTGTTCTTTTAATGCTTGTTTTAATTCTAAAATCGGAATTTCGCCAAAGTGAAAAACACTTGCTGCCAAAGCCGCATCTGCTTTTCCTTTTGTAAACGTATCTGCAAAATGCTGAATGGTTCCTGCGCCACCAGAAGCAATAATAGGAATATTTACTATTTCTGATAAATGTGCCAAAGCTTCATTTGCAAAACCAGCTTTTGTTCCATCATGATTCATAGAAGTAAATAAAATTTCTCCTGCGCCACGTTCTTCAACTTCTTTTGCCCACTCAAATAATTTAATATCTGTAGGAATTGTTCCTCCAGCCAAATGCACAAACCATTCGCCATCAATTTGTTTTGCATCAATGGCTACAACCACACATTGACTCCCAAATTTCTCTGCCAATTCGTTTACCAAATCGGGTCTTTTTACTGCGGATGAATTGATAGAAACTTTATCTGCGCCCCATTTTAACAACTCATTTACATTTTCTACGGATGAAATTCCGCCACCAACTGTAAACGGAATATTTACTTGTTCCGCCACTTGATGCACCATTTCAATCATTGTTTTTCTACCTTCTAACGTCGCAGAAATATCTAAAAAAACCAATTCGTCTGCGCCTAAATCTGCATATTGTTTTGCTAAAACCACAGGATCTCCAGCATCAATTAAATTCACGAAATTAACACCTTTTACAGTTCTTCCGTTTTTAATATCTAAACAAGGTATTATTCTTTTTGTTAACATTATTTATAGCTTTTGGCTTTTAGCAAATTGCTAAATGCTATTTGTTTAAAATAAATTGTTCTAATTGTTTTAAGCTAATTTTATTTTCATAAATCGCTTTTCCTATAATAACACCTTCGCAACCATTTTCTGCTAATCTAGGCAATTCTTCAAAAGTTGAAATCCCTCCAGAAGCAATTAGTTTTACGTTTTTTACTTCGGATAAAATTTGTTGATACATATCAAAACTTGGTCCTTGTAACATGCCGTCTTTAGAAATATCGGTACAAATAATATACTGAATTCCTTTTTGCTGATAATCAGAAATAAAAGGGATCAATTCTAAACTACTTTCCTCTTGCCAGCCATTTGTTGCTATCTTTCCTCCTGTTGTATCAGGATAAAAATCTGCTCCTAAAATGATTTTTTGGGATCCATATTTCTCAATCCAACTTTCAAAAATCTCGCTATTTTTAACAGCAATACTTCCTCCTGTAATTTGATTCGCACCAGAATTAAAAGCAATTTCTAAATCTTTATCAGACTTTAAACCACCACCAAAATCAATCTTTAAATTGGTTTTTGATGCAATTTGTTCTAATACTTTATGGTTGATAATCTGACTCGCTTTAGCGCCATCTAAATCTACAACATGCAAATATTCGATTCCTGCAGCCTCAAATTCTTTGGCAACTTCTAACGGATTTTCGTTATAAATTTTCTTTGTGTTATAATCGCCTTTTGTTAAACGAACACATTTTCCGTCTATAATATCTATGGCTGGTATTATTCTCATTGATTAATTTATTAATCAACCCTGAATTTATTTCAGGGTCTTTATTTTTCTTTCTAAAAATTATTTATTTAAAGCTGTAACTTGAATTTCAATTTTCATTCTTTCATCAAATAATCCTGCAGAAAACATGGTCGCAGCAGGTCTAACTTCGCCCAAATATTTCTTTAAAACTGGCCAACATAATTCAAAATCTGAAGCAATCGGTAAAATATACGTAACTCTTACAATTTTATCCAAACCAGAATTGGCTTGTTCTAAAACCGCTTTAATATTTAAAAAACATTGTTCCGTTTGTTTTACAACATCATCAGCAATCGTCATATCATCATAGTTAAAACCTGTTGTTCCAGAAACAAAAACCCAATCTCCTTCTACTACTGCTCTTGAATAGCCCATTTCTTTTTCGAATGAAGAACCAGAACTTATTAATTTTCTTGCCATAATTAATTATTATTAATGAACCCAGAATTTATTTGAGGGTCTTTATATTGTAAATCTATCTCTGTCATTGCGAGGAACGAAGTAATCTCATCATTAAAAAAGAGATTCCTCAATCACCAAAAAAAAAGGCTCATTTCGGAATGACATTCAACTTTGTTTATAAATTGAGGAAGTTTTGTAAAATCTTTGCTCCTTCAACTCCACTTTTCTCTGGATGAAATTGTACTCCGTAAAAATTATCTTTTTTTAATGCGGATGCATATTCAAATTCATAATCTGTAGTTGCAATAGCTTCTTCACAAGATTCTGCGTAAAAACTATGCACTAAATACATAAATTCTTTTTCTTTAATTCCTGTAAATAAATCAGATTTTAAATTATAAATTACATTCCAACCCATTTGCGGAACTTTTACAGCATTCGAAAACTTCTTTACATCCACATTAAAAATACCCAATCCTTTCGTATCTCCTTCAGAAGATGAATTACACATTAATTGCATTCCCAAACAAATTCCCAAAACAGGTTGCTTTAAAGTAGGAATCACTTTATCCAAACCGCTTTCTTGCAACATTTTCATGGCAGAACTCGCTTCACCAACTCCGGGAAAAATTATTTTATCCGCTGCTCTTATTTCATCAATATTGTTTGATAAAACAGCATCAATTCCTAATCTTTTAAACGCAAACTGAATACTTTTTATGTTTCCTGCTCCGTAATCAATAATTACAACAGAAAGGCCTCCTCCAACTCCTCCAAAGGAGGAGAGTTGCTCACTATTATGTTTTTTATTCTCTACTTTTTCTTTCATCCTTTTATAATAGATTCCTGTAATAATTAGGAATTAATAAATCAAAATATTTACATCAAACTTTCTCAAGAGTGTTTCTTCCCTTCGGGAAGATTAAGATGGGCTTTTTTTTATAATACTCCTTTTGTAGATGGTAAAAACATCTTATTTGCATCTCTTTTCACTGCCATTTTCATTGCTTTTGCAAAAGCTTTAAAAATTCCTTCAATTTTATGATGCTCGTTTGCGCCTTCTGCCTTAATATTTAAATTACATTTTGCGCCATCTGTAAACGATTTAAACAAGTGTAAAAACATTTCTGTTGGCATATCACCAATCATTTCTCGTTTAAAATCTGCCTCCCAAACCAACCAAGGTCTTCCACCAAAATCTACTGCAGCTTGTGCCAAACAATCATCCATTGGTAAACAAAAACCGTAACGTTCTATACCTAATTTATTACCCAATGCTTTGTTGAATAACTCGCCTAAAGCAATCATCGTATCTTCTATGGTGTGATGTTCATCAACCTCTAAATCGCCATCAACTTTTACTGTTAAATCCATAGAACCATGACGACCAATTTGGTCTAACATGTGATCGAAAAATTTTACTCCTGTAGAAATATCATTTTTACCAGAACCATCTAAATTTAATTTGATGTAAATCTTAGTTTCGTTTGTATTTCTAGTAATTTCAGAAACTCTATCTTTTAACTTTAAAAACTCATAAATTGCTTTCCAATCTGTAGAAGTTAATGCAATACAATCATAAATTTCTTGTTTCGAAGTTTCAATTTCATCAGCACCTAATTCTGGATCTTCTGATAAATAAATCCCTTTTGCACCCAAGTTTTTAGCCAATTCCATGTCTGTAATTCTATCGCCTAACACAAAAGAATTTTCTAAATCATATTCCTCAGAAAAATACTTGGTTAACAAACCAGTTCTAGGTTTACGCGTTGCTGCATTCTCATGCGGAAAGGTTCTATCAATATGAACATCTGTAAAAACAACTCCTTCTTTTTCAAAAGCAGATAGTACTTTATTTTGTGCAGGCCAAAAAGTATCTTCTGGAAAACTATCTGTTCCCAAACCATCTTGATTGGTTACCATCACCAATTCGAAATCCAATTCACTAGCAATTTTTGCCATGTATTGAAATACTTTTGGATAAAATTCTAACTTTTCTAAACTATCTAATTGATAATCTACAGGTGGCTCTAAAACTAAAGTTCCGTCTCTATCTATAAATAATACTTTTTTCATGATTCACTTGTTAATCAACTCTAAACTTGTTTCAGAGTCTTTTAATTGATTGCTATTCTTTTTTTGGATTCCTGCTTATACAGAAATTACAAATTATTTTTTTTATGCAAGAGACTTTAAAGCTCTTAATAATTTTTGATTTTCCTCACAAATACCTACACTAATTCTCAAACAATTCGTACACAAAGGCTCATTAGTTCTATTTCTAATCACAACGCCATATTCAATTAATTGTTTGTAGCGTTTTGCTGCATCATCAACTTTAATTAATAAAAAATTCCCATCAGAATTGTATACTTTTTCAATATAGCTCACACAACATTCTAGCTCTTTTTTAAGACGATTTCGCTCACTAATTAATTGAGCAATTTCATTTTTAACTTCATTAATATTTTGCAATCTAACAATAGCTCTTTGCTGTGTTAATTCATTAATGTTATAAGGTGGTTTTATGTTGTTTAAAACCTGTGTAATTTCTGCGGATGCATAACAAATCCCTAAACGAATTCCTGCCAAACCATAGGCTTTTGATAAGGTTTGCGTGATAATTAAATTAGGAAATTCTGCTACTCTTTTTAACCAACTTTCATGTTCAGAAAAGTCGATGTACGCTTCATCTAAAACCACTAAACCTTTAAATTTTGTCAATAATTCTTCAATTGCATCCGAAGTAAAACTGTTTCCTGTTGGATTATTAGGCGAACATAAAAATAAAATTTTAGTCTGTGCATCTGCAGTTTCTAATATCTGATTTACTTTTGGCTGAAAGTCGTCATTTAATAATATCTTTCTGTTTTCTATAGCATTTAAATTTGCTAAAACAGCGTACATACCATACGTTGGTGGCAATGTGATTACATTATCTTTATTTGGCTCACAAAATGCTCTGTAAATTAAATCTAAGATTTCATCACTTCCGTTTCCTAAAAGAATGTTTTTTTTATCAATATTTTTAATTGTTGATAAAAGGTCTTTTACATTATTTTGTTGCGGATCGGGATATCGATTTACGCCATTTTCAAAAGGATTTTCATTAGCGTCTAAGAAAATCATTTCTGCGATATTTACATCTTTATATTCATCTCTTGCCGATGAATATGGTTTTAGAGATTTAATATTTTCTCTTATGATGCTTTGTAAATTAAAGTTTGTTTTCATAATTGATATTCCTAATGTCATTTCGAAATGAGCCTTTTCAGCGATTGAGAAATCTAATATAAAGATTCCTCCTCATTCCTCGTTCGGAATGACATTTCTAACCTATTTTAAATCTTTTAGTCGTAATGTTACTGCATTTTTATGTGCATCCAAACCTTCTGCTGCTGCCATTAATTCAATTGCATTTCCAATAGTTTGAATCCCTTCTTTTGTTATTTTCTGAAACGTAATACTTTTTGTAAAACTATCTAAATTAACCCCAGAATAGGATTTCGAAAATCCGTTTGTTGGTAATGTATGATTGGTTCCTGATGCATAATCTCCTGCACTTTCTGGCGTATAATTGCCAATAAAAACAGAACCTGCATTTTCTATGTTATCCACATAAAAATCATTATTATTTGTACAAACAATAAAATGTTCTGGGCCATATTCATTGATTAATTCTAACGCAATTTCATCAGTTGAAACAAAAATTGACTTCGAATTATGTATGGCTTTTTGAGCAATTTCAACTCTAGATAAGTCTAAAAGTTGTTTTTCTATTTCTGATGAAACTTCTTTAATTAGCTCTTTTGATGTTGAAACCAAAATTACCTGACTATCTGCGCCATGTTCTGCCTGACTTAATAAGTCTGATGCTACAAAACTTGCGTTTGCAGAATCGTCTGCTACTACTAATAATTCGCTTGGGCCAGCTGGCATGTCTATTGCAACGCCATGTTTTGTAGACAATTGTTTTGCAACGGTTACAAACTGATTTCCAGGTCCAAATATTTTATACACTTGCGGAATGGTTTCTGTCCCAAAGGTAAAACCTGCAATTGCTTGAATTCCGCCAACTTTTATAATTTTTGTTACTCCGCAAAGATTTGCTGCATACAAAATTGCTGGATGAATTTTACCTTCTTTATTTGGTGGAGAACACAATACAATTTCTTTACAACCTGCAATTTGAGCAGGAATTGCCAACATTAAAACTGTTGAAAACAAAGGCGCTGTTCCTCCAGGAATATACAAACCAACTTTTTGAATCGGTCTTTTTTCTTGCCAACAAAAAACACCTTTTGTAGTTTCTACACTAACTTTTTCTGTTTTTTGTGCAGTATGAAACTTGGTAATATTTTCTTTTGCAAGATTGATAGCGTTTTTTAAATCATCAGAAATTAAAGTAATTGCTTCTTTTATTTCATCCGAAGAAACCAACTTATTTTCTAAAGAAACACCATCAAATAATTGTGTGTATTTATGTACAGCTTTATCACCGTTTTTTTGAACATCATCAAAAATTTGGTTGACCGTTTTTTCAATATCATCAACCGTTTTTGTGGGTCTTTCTAATATTGTTTTCCAGTCTTTTTTAGGTGGATTTATAATTGTTTTCATGATTCTATTTTCTAATAAACTTGTATTTGCGTTAGGGATTGAAACGACATCTTTTTTGCTCTTTTTAGCAAAAAAAATATAGTGGAAAGCCCGTTTAAACGCCCAAAAAAAATTAAAGCACCATTTTTTCTATCGGACACACTAAAATACCTTCTGCGCCATTTGCTTTTAACTCATCAATAATTTCCCAAAAAGCATTTTTACTAATTACGGTGTGCACAGAACTCCAACCTTTTTCTGCCAAAGGCAAAACCGTAGGACTTCTCATACCTGGCAATAATTTTAAAATGTTTTCTAGTTTATCATTTGGTGCATTTAGCAACACATATTTAGATTCACGACCTTTTAAAACTGCCTGAATTCTAAACTGAATGGTTTCTAAAATAGCTCTTCTTTCATCAGAAATTTGAGAAGAAACCGCCAAAACTGCTTCCGATTTTAATAAAACTTCGATCTCTTTTAAACCGTTTTTAAACAATGTAGAACCACTAGAAACAATATCGCAAATTCCGTCTGCTAAACCAATATTTGGCGCAATTTCTACAGAACCATTGATGATGTGTAAATCGGCAGTAATATTTTGTTCTTTTAAAAATCTTTTTACGGTTTCTGGATACGAAGTTGCAATTCGCATTCCGTTTAAATCTTTTAAGCAATTGGCTTCAGACTCTTTTGGCACGGCAATAGACACTTTACATTTAGAGAAACCTAAACGCTCTACAAATTGTAAATCATCTCCTTTTTCAATTAAAACATTTTCACCAATTATGGCCGCATCTACCACTCCGTCTCTTAAATACTGCGGAATATCGCCATTTCTTAAGTAGAAAACTTCTACAGGAAAATCTCTCGCTGCTGCCTTTAATTGATCAATTCCGTTATCAATAGAAATACCAATGTCTTTTAAAAGACTCATTGAATCTTCATTTAACCTTCCTGATTTTTGTACTGCAATTCTTAAATTAGTCATTTTTTTTTGATTTGTTGATGCCTGAGCAAATACGGTTTAAAATTAAAAAACCCGCTTGATTTGCTCAAACGGGTTTATAAATATGTTGATTTTATTCAATACACTTTTAAATCGCTTGATTGCAATTGTAAAAATGATGATGATGAAATTGAATAAAGTTCATGTCTTGTTTATTTCTTTGCAAATATCAATATTTTATTTCTAATTAACAAAATGAACTTTATAAAAATTTAAACTAAAGGTAATATTTATCAATATTTACGTATTTGTTTAAAATTAGGGGAAATTAAACTTGTAATATCCTATTAAATTGTATGTATCAATTTAAAATTTATAAAACAGCTTTATATTTTGTTGAAATATACGTCAAATGACCTATTTCAGAAGTCAGAAAAATCGAGGATTTTTATAAAAATTAAATTATTTAAAATAATACCAAACTAAATGAGATTACAATCATTCTTAAAAACAACCTATGTTTCGTTATTATTTATGACCTTTTTTACATTGATGACGATTGTGAATAATGAAATAAGTGTTTTTTATATGATATATCTTTTTTGGTTTCATGAATTTATAAGAACCCTTATTAGCATTGCTTTTTATATTTTTAAAAGAGATAAAATATCCGATAAACAAACCTATTATGCTACTTTAAAAAGCAAACTGTTTATTTTATGTATCTACTTTATCTTTATTTTCATTTTCTTCGGATTAATGCTAGATTGGAAAAATAATGAGCTAATTATTATAAATCTACAAGTATTAATGCTTCAACACACCTTGTTTAACCTTACGTTAATAACTTTTTCACTTAGAGAATTGCTATTATTTTTTAATGATGACCTAAAAAATTTAAACGGAAATGTGTTTTTATCAAAGGGAGTTATCATCCTTCATATTTCTATAATTTTAGGAATCCTTATTTGGGGATTTCTGCCGAAAGATTGGTATGAAAACACGAATTCTAATATTTTATCGGGCTTGGTGATTGCTCCTTTTTTACTATTAAAAATGTATTTTGAAATTAAAGAGACTCAATATAAAGATGCATTAGAAAAAACAGTGTAAAAAAAGCTCAAAAATACTTCAACTATTTTTTGTGAATTCTTTTTCAAACTTCCTTTTCAAACTCCTATTTTTGCATCCATGGAAAACGTAAAACAGGTTACAAAAAAATTACAGCGTTCTGTAGCAGAAGCCATTCAGCAATATCGTATGATTGCAGAAGGAGATAAAATTATGGTGTGTCTTTCTGGCGGAAAAGATAGTTATGCTTTATTAAACATGATGTTGTACTTTAAAAAAGTTGCACCTATTTCTTTTGATATTATTGCTGTTAATTTAGATCAAAAACAACCTGGTTTTCCGGAAGAAGTTTTACCAACCTATTTAACTAATTTGGGTGTTGATTTTAAAATTATAGAAAAAAACACCTACAAAATAGTAATGGATAAAACGCCAGAGGGCAAAACTACCTGTAGTTTGTGTTCGCGTTTGCGCAGAGGCACCTTGTATGAAGCTGCCAAAGATTTAGGCTGTAATAAGTTGGCTTTGGGACATCATAAAAATGATATTTTAGAAACTTTTTTCTTAAACTTCTTTTTTTCTGGAAAATTAGAAACCATGCCACCAAAGTTTAAAAATGATGCGGGCGATTTAATTGTTTTAAGACCACTTGCCTTGTGCAATGAAAGTGATATTGAAACGTATGCTAATTTCATGGAATTCCCAATTATACCTTGTAATTTATGTGGTTCTCAAGAAAATTTACAACGTAAAAAAGTAAAAGAAATGATTGCAGATTGGGAAACTGAATTCCCAAATAGAAATGCAATTATGATGAATGCTTTGCAAAATGTTTCTCCTTCGCATTTATTAGATAAAAACCTTTATGATTTTGACAATTTAGAAAGTAAAGTTTCTGAAGATAAGATGTTTGTGTAAGGTTATTTTTTTTGAATAAGCAATTTAACGAGGAAATGAAAAGTTTGCAGATAATGAATTTATTTTAGTTTTGTTTAACATAGCTATTTATCAAAAATCGTGTTGAGGTCTTGTTTATTTTAGAAACTATTCAAAAATAACTTTCCAGAGTTGTCTTTGTCGTTCAGTCTTAGACAAATATCTTTATCTTCAATTAAATCAGGCATTTCTTTAGGTAAATCAGAATCTATTAAAGTGACTATATATTGTAAGTCATATTCTTCACAAAACTCTTTTATTAGATTTATATATCTAATTTTAATTCTATCGTCCAAACCTTCTAAAACTCCATCGTGATAGACAAATTTGTAGAAGGATTTATCAAAATAATTAACTAATAGTGATAAGTCAAATGCAACGCATAGTAATTTTTTATATGTTGTTCCTTGTGATTCAGAAGTTTTTAATAAATCAGTTTTGTTTTGGTAATCAGCATTAAATTCAATATTCCCTTGATTATTTAGCTTCAATGAAATTAAAGCATTTGTATCTAATATTTCTTTAATTATAGAGTTAAAAACTTTATTAATATTCGAGTGTTTTCTTTCAGTTAAAGATTCCTTTAATTCCGAAATTTTATCATTTATTATTTCTTGCTTATCTTTTATATCGTTTTCTAAAATTAAAGTGCTGTCTATGACTTTTAATTTATCTTTAATGAGCTCAATTTCGACTTCAATACCAATTGTTTTTTTCTGATACTCTTTAAATTTAAAATAACTGTCTTTTTCTGTTAATAAAGATAATAAGTCACTTTTTTGAGATTCGATTTCTTTAATACTTTTGTTTAATTCAGTATAATCAACTTTTAACAGACTTAAATTTTCAGAAAGATACTCTTTGCGTTCTGTTGTTAAGGATTTTTGAAAGTTGATTAAATCGTCATATTTCTTTTTTAATTGCTTAGGGTAATACAAGTTTACATCTTCAAATAGACTATTAATTTCTTTATCGTCAACATCATCATTTATTTCAGATAATGAAGATTCTATTTTGTTAATTTCATATGAAATTCTATATCTATCAGTATTGAATGCCTGAAGTTTTGTGTCAATTTCTTCAACAAGTTGCTTGTTTGTAAGAATATCTTCTTTAAAAAAATTGAATTTATCTATTTGGTTTTTAATCTCTGAAAGTTCAATTTTCTTTATTTCTAAAAGTCCTTCTAATCTGTCTTTTTCAGAAGTATCTATTTGTGCTTCTAATCTTAAAGTTTGTATTCTTTTCTTTAAGTCATCTATTTCCTCTTCAATTTCTAATTTTTCTAAAATTAGAGTTCCATTAAATCCAAGTAAATCAAAAACAAATGGTTTCCAATCTTTATGTTTTCCTTGAAATTTGTTTAATTTAAAAACATCTAAATAATCTTGTTGACTTCTTAAAAAATAGGTTATTGATTTTCTGTAATCCCAATTTGGTAAAACATTAAAATCTAAGTATTCATTAAATTTTGCTTTTGCTTTTTTCAATGTTAATTCTTCATCCCATTCAATATCAAATTTGAAACTATCTAATTTAGTGTTGTTTAGTTTAAAAGATATTTTAGTAGCAGTATTTATAGAGCGTTTAACGATTAAATACTTTCCGCTATTTAGTTTGAATTCTCCGTAAAAATCTTGACCAATAAAAAGATTATTGCCTAATAATTTGTCTGTATTTTTATTATAGCTTGATAAGAGTAAAAAATCAATAACTCTAATTAAGGAAGTTTTACCTAAATTATGTGTATCATCTTTTTTATCACTTTCTATGAACGCAACAACAGCATTGAATTTTTCATTAAATTCAATATTCTTGAAATTTTTATTAGAATATATTTTACTAATCTTCATTATTGTCGTTGATTAATGTAATTGCGTCAATGTTTTTCAGGTATTCAATTTTGCCAATAGAAAATAAAAATGTTAAAGAGTAATCAATATTGTTTTTTGCATTTACTCCAATTTCACTTATTAACATTTCTTTTAAATCTTCATATTTTATTAAGGTTTCCTTTTTTAGGAAGCCCAAAACTTTTCCAGCAATATAAATTACAGAATATTTAATGTTTGTATGTTTTGTTGGTGTTAGCATAATTTATTCATTAATTCCAATGTCACAGTTATAATACATATAATGTAGAAATAATCGAACCAATCTACGTTTATTTTTTAACTCTGAATTATTTTCAACTATGAAATCATATAAGAACTCTAATATCATTTCAAATTTTTCGAAATCAGTTCTGTGAACAATTATTTTTGCATTTATATCATCAATAGTATTTTCATACTTATCTAAATATTCTTTATTGATTGAATCTGTTAGAAATGCTCTTATTTGTCCAAAATAGATTAGATTTTTTTTGATTACGTTGTCAAAATATTCTTTGCTTAGTGCGTTTAATTTGTTTTTATTTTCAATATCACGATTTTCTGGAATTTTTGATAACTCTCCTTTTTTCTTATCTAATTTGCTGAAAGAATTGACTATAAGTCTTAAATCATTTTCGTCAAAATTTAAAGGTAAAAGTAGTTTGTTAAGATTTAATTTTTTTACAATTGAAGGATGTGAATTTATCCATAATTCAATTTGCTCTAAACCAATCACTCTATTTTCAATTCCGAAATTTGTGTTAAAAATATCCTCAATTTTAGGATGCTGAACACCACTTAATTTTCTGTTTGTAAAAAGTAAATAATAATCTATTTCATTTTTCTTTTTTAATTTTTGGATAGCTGGAATAACACTTGATTTTAGAATTGCTTGAAAGTCGCTTTCAGAACAACTTGCATTGTTTCTTTGAGTGTGTTTTGCTTGAATAATAATTTTACCATTCCAAGGTTTTGATTTACTAGGATAATTATTAGCTGTACCATTAAATTCAGCATCTCTTCCACCATCTTGACCATCAGAAAAAACGATAGTTCCAGTTCCTAAAATCTCGCCACAAATTAATGCTACTAAGATTTCAAATTCATTATCTGTTAAGTTTTCTAATGGGTATTTCATATAGTTTGCAAAGGTATTAAATTATACCTTTCGGTTTGTTTGAATCTCGATTTTTAAATGCTCCACAACGATTTTTTATATTTAATTTTGCGGTTTTTATGAACAAGCAATTTAGTAAGAAATTAAAAAGTTAGCAAAAAAGTAACACGTTTTAAATGAAATTAAAAACAGTGATTTTTACTACATGGAATTAACAATAGCGAGTTATTTTATCCAATAGATTAGATTTAAATTCAAACTTCTATTTTTAATATTGGTTTGTAAAAAATCATTATCTCCATCTTCGGCAATATTATGAAGGCCTAATTTATAAATGAAATCAATTGTAAACTCATTAAATTTAATTCCAATTCCGCCTGTTAAACCAAAGTCAATTTTCTTAAAATTTTTATCTACTGATTCTTCATATGGGTATTTGATAAAACTATATTTCCCTCCGATTAAATACGAAAGATATCCTCCAAATTTTAAATTCGGACCAATTTTAGTTTTTTCACTATCTAATAGTAAAGTTATTGGAATATTTAAGTAATTAAGTTTCGCTGTATTTGCTATTGTGAGGTTTTCTGTATCTTGTTTAAATCCATTTTGAGTAAAACTCAAGCCTGTTAAAATATATGAATTATTTGATATTTTATTTTTGTAGTCAAATCCTATATTAATGCCAAAAACGTTACTAAAATCGTTATCACCTGAGTTATTTCTTAATTTGTCTTTATTTGTTTGAGTTTATAAATTCGTTCCAAAATGGAAACCGAAATTTTGACTGTTTGTTAATGTTGCAAATAAAATTGTGAAGATAATTATTCCTTTTTTCATGTTTTTTTTAATTATTATTGCCAAATGTTGCACAAGATTAGTTGCGTGGTTTAAGCCATAAAGTTACTAAATAATTACAGACAAAGAAAGTCTCTGAAGGTTTTAGAAAGTAAGCCAAAGCTAGCAATAAACTTTATAAGGCTTACCAGCTGGCTTTATTCTTTTATTTCCTTTAAATATTTATAATCATTTCCTTTTTTCAGTAAAACATATTGATTCCAAAATTTTTCATCATTTAGGTTGTCAACAGAAAAATTCCATTCGGTTAGAGAACCAATTTGATCAACAACTTCGCTTCCAAATAAATTACCTTTAATAACCAAAGGTTCAAAATATTTCCATTCATATAATTTTAGGGATTCTTTAAAAGCCACAAAATAGTGAAGTTTTTTTACTCCGTGCTTATCGGTTACTAATACAGGATTAATTGCTAAATCTCTGTTTTCTGAATATATTAAAGAATGAATAGATAATTTTGAATAATTGTTAGGATTATTTTTCTTTAAAATTTCATAAATTGGTTTAAAAATGTTTTCGTTTAGTTGTTCTTCAAAAGAAGTGTTTTTTGATTGCTTTTCTTTTCTTAAAGAGTCCGCAACAATTTCGTATAATCCAATATAATTTCGATTATTAACTTCATCAGTTTTCCAAATAGATTCTCCATATTTATCCCAATCTGGGTCTTTTTTTAAATCAGGGACTTTTTCAAATAAATTAGTTTCCCAAAAATCAGGGCTTAATTCTG
>TARA_R110001606_G_scaffold108524_5_pt1 | contig 14200 bp, 12 predicted proteins | sample TARA_R110001606 | Tara Oceans TARA_R110001606 (sample SAMEA4398315) | marine metagenome | biome: Polar Biome; feature: [SRF] surface water layer (ENVO:00010504); material: water (ENVO:00002006), including particulate matter (ENVO:01000060) such as... | depth 5 m | reverse complement strand
TATACCTATTGATTGACCCCATACCATACTACCAAAATTTATTGTTGATATTTTATCTTTATCTGGTAGATAATCAGTTCCTACCATCATAGCGCATAATGTTATTACTGAACCATCTCCTCGTTTATATTGATAGGGATAAAACCCGATGTCTAATTGTCTAATAAAATCTGTATTCACATTATAATCTGGGTCAGGGTTTTGATTTGAATTTCTAAATCCTATATCGTTGGTCTCATTAGGCAAGGCAGATGTATTGTATATAGGATTACCTCTGTAATTATTCGCACTTTTATAGAATTTTGGATTAAATCTACTTTTCATTTTTAATCTTCCCAATTCTTTTAACATTCTATATTTCTCCTCTTCATCAACGCAACTTGTAGCACTTACTCCCGCAAATATCTCGTGTGATGTTGTAGGGCATATTAATGTTCTATTCGCTCCATACACTACTGGACGATAATCTGGTGCTTGTCCTGCTGCTCCTCCCGCTACTGCTGGAATACCTAACGCTGTCCCATATATCGGGTCTGCTCCAAGCATCGCCTCTGTATTTGGTTGATTTAACCAATCATAATAAAATGGCCTATTGTTTTGAAATCTTGGATTAGCAACTGGAGTCACAGGAGAAGGTGGGGCTTGATTAGTATAATCTGGCGCTGTTCCTGGCGGCTCGTGTCGTGGTGCGCCTAATTGTGTTCGCAATTGTGCTGTGCTTCTATCATCAGTCATGCCGACATCTCCGTCAAATATCCAATTTACAATATCTAACCTTTGGGTTTTATAATCCCTTGGTGCTTTTCTGGCCGTATTGTAATAAGTTTCATAGTTTCTCATCGCTTTCGCAAACTTAGCCCAACTACCATCAGCATCATCGGCATTTGGGAAAGGTATATTTGTATATATTAATTGATTTTCATATAAATTATTACATATTAAATCTTTTGGTTTCTCGTTTGGAAAATTACTTAAATCTCCAGTATAATCATTTAATCCTTGTGGGAATGTAAAATCCAATACATTATACTCTAATTTATTATTCAATATAATATGCTTACCTACTTGTCTTGGAATCGGCATATCTCCGCCCGTCCAACTACATCTATCCATATTATAAACTGGTAAATTAGCCCATCTATCTCCTAATTGATATTTATATAAATCTGCTGTAGCCATATTCCCATATATAGGATTCGCCCAACCTTGATAATTTATTTCTGCTAATTCCTCTTTCGTCACTACTAACGATGAAGTTATTGTAGTAGTATATGCTGGAACTGCTGGTATTGCTGGGACTAATGGGACTAATGTTTCCAAATCGGGTTGTGGCGTGTAAAATCCTGGAACGGCTGGAACTGCTGGAACTGCTGGAGTTGTTACTGCTCGGGCTACTAAAATATCCCAACCTGGCTCTGTAGCACTTCCATCACTTTTAAACCAAAAACGCACATATCTCGCATCTATTTTATACCAAGTATTTATCCAACTACTATTATTATTTCCCTTTACATCTACGCCGTCAGTATTTGGGAACAAATAACCTCCTCCTGTTCCATACCCTCCATTTCCACTTACCCAACTTGTTCCCCAAAATACAGATGGATTTCCTTGAGATGATTGATATAAATATTGCGATAAAGGACTATCTGCTGATGATAAATTACCTGAGAATGTAGATAAACCTGCTATTGTATTACTACAAGTTATACCTAATCTATCATACATAGAATAAGTTGAATGTTCTAATTCAAATGCTCTGGGATTAATATAGATACAATTCCCTGAACCCGCATCAAAAGTTGCGTGTCTTGAATGACTTGTTGAATAATTCGCATTTAATCCACCATCGTCTGTAAATAATTTCGCTCCATTACCAAGCGCCAAAGGAGATACATTATTCGCCACATCAAAATCACTAACTAATGCTACTGAACCATCGGCCGTTGAATTATAAATTATTGTGCTTTCTGGGACTGCTGGGATTTCAGGCACTTCTGGCGTATATAAATCGGGCTGTGGTGTATATATCGTATATGCTGGAACTTCGGGAACTTCTGGGACTTCTGGAACTTCTATTGTTTGAGTGTAGGTTTCTGTATCTGGCGTGGGGTCTCCTGATGAAGTAGATATTTCTCTCAAATATGTTGTTTCTTTAATATTATCTAATTGTCCCTGTGTTGCGGCTAATGAGAATAATCCTCTACTCGGTTCTCCTCCATATTGTTTGCCGAAACTTTGGGCTAAGTAATTACGGCCACTTGTAAAATTACAAGGATTAACCTTGACGCAACCTCCATTTTTAATTGGAATAATATCAGTTATTATATTTCTATATTGTGCGTTATTCGTATCTAACATAAGGGTGTTTTGTGTTCCTTCGGTCACTTGTCTATCATAAAATCCTACCCGATTATAAAATGGAACTACATTTGAAGCAGGTTTCATTTGGTCTGGATTTTCTATTGAATTCACTAATAGTTTAGTCGTCTGTTGCGTAGTAGTTCCAAAGCCCGTGATGGTTTCCCTTAGTCGTTCATTTATTACATTCGTAACTGAATTTACATCTTGTAATAATTCCTCCAAAGAAACATATATAAATGCCGACATAGGTTCAGCATCGGGCATTTTCTCATTATCCATACCTTTTCTTCCTTTACCAAAATGGTCGTTCCGCATGAATATATACGGGTCATTATTGTTTTCTTGTTGGATATTAGCATTTCTATATCCAAATTGCGCTCCTGCTGGTAAATTACCATATTCTCCCGCATCTCCTGTGTAAAATGGTTTTGCTGGTAATACCCCTGTAACTGCTGTAGGGTCAAATAATGTATCTGGAAATAAAGCCAAACTACTATCCTGTCCCGTTTGTGGTTTTCGGGTATTTCTACTATACATAAATAAACTATTGTTGCCTCGCATGAATCCTTGGCCTTCGTATTGTCCCGCTACTATCGGTATTGTAGATAATTCCAAATTATCATAATTGATTAATCCTTCTTGAGATGAACCTGGTTTTATATCAAATAACGGATTTACAAATGTAGATGTATCTTCTACATATAAACCCCCCACATATACAGCGGCATCTCCACAAGGGGCATCAAATTTCGCAATACCACTATAAAATCCAAATTCTTGTTGTGAGTTTTTCGTATTATTATCTAATTCTAATTGTAAGCATTTGGTATTAAATGATGGAACTCCTAACCCTCCTGCTCCATATATTCTTCCTATTTGTCCTACCCACTCCGTTTCAAGTGTGCCTCCTGAACCTCCGTCCATATTATTTACAAATACATGATTTCCAACATAAAAATTATTTTGATAATTATCTCCAGTTCTTCCTCCCAAAATACCATTTTCATAATCTGTGAAAATCATTCTATTATTATACGCATAAGGCGGTGGTGTTGTTTGTGGTATAGTGACGGCCGCGTGTGGGGTTATACGAAGGGCAGATATTCTATCTCCTGTTCCTAATGTCCCTACTACTACGGAAGCGCCTGCGGTAAGCCAAGTAGTAACTCCCGCAATAGTAACTTGATATTGATAAATTTGATAGGCATTATATCCTGGACTTGTTTCTACGATTCCTGCTTGAGAGTTGAAGTAAGGTAATGGTGGATATTCATTAAATTCATTCAATCCTGTAGGTTTTGGTAAAGTTCCGTCCCATATTCCCCAATCTGCTGGTAAGTAAGCGGGAAATACATATCCTTGTCCCATATTAACTTCTCTGTAATTACATACTTGATTGGTTACATTACCCTTTGGAACTCTTGGATTTAAATTTGTAGGTGTTACGAGATTATCATAATTGCCTGCTCCTCCTGCTCCATTAATGCCTCCAAATGGGTGTATTAACGGCATACCAACACTATAAGTGTTATTATTATTCATATAAAAAAATACCTCAATCAATACCTTAGTATCGCAATAAGGTTTTGCTTTTCCATTAACTACCACATTTTGCCCGCTAAACTCTATAGTGGGCGCTGATGTTCCACTACCTCGTATATTAGCACATACCATTTCAACGCTGATTCTATCTCCAGTTTTAATAACAAAATCAGTTTCGTTGCTCCAACTCCCATTAGTATCATCATCATCATCAATATTAATTGCGGAGTTTTCTCTGGAACATTCTATTAAATATGTTTCCGTCCCTTGAAAAGTAGTCATTTAGTATAATAATATATAATAATATTACACTAAAACCTTAGACACTTAGACATTTAGACATTTAGACATATGACTAAATGCCTACTTGCCTAATTTATTTTACTTAATTTACAATTGAAACAAGGCCTCGGTCATCATAATTAATAACCGAACGATAAAGAAAGAAAGTATATGAAGACATAGGAGAACTGCCGTCAAGTTTGGAGATAATGCGAGTAGAATACGATTGCTGTTTAAAGTTTGCCGTATTACCGACTCCAAGCATATCGCCAACACGCATACCAATACCATAAACATTTTGAAATCCATTATTTGTCGTCTGGCCGCCAGCAGCATCAACAACTAATCCAGTAACACATTCGTGTTGTTCGTCCTGGTTTGCCGTTCGCAGATTTTCAGTATTCTGTCCCGCAAGTTGGTCGCTGGCTGGAGATGTTCGCGGACGGATACTCATAGCATAATAATATTGTCTCTGTGCGTCAAAAGAACTACCTGCGAACTGGTCTGCTACTGCTGGATTGCTCTCAATTACCTCGTTCTCGTCAATTTGGAACTGAAGCGGGAACAACACGCCCCCTCTCATAAAACTAAGTTTTTGAATTGGCGCAACTAAATCATATACATCTGGCTGGCCTACTGGGTCGCTTCTATTAAGAAGTGGTGTAGTTCTCATACTATCTTTACTATAATTAGCAATATGCGGCGTAGGTAAGAAATTCGTAAATGTAGAAACAACGGCACTCAAAGCAGGATTAATCTGCGATGTCTGGTCGTTGTTGTTAAGAACAGAATAAAATGAACTAAATCCGCTAAAAGGATAAGAAGTAATTGCTGGAAGTGCGCCGCCCTTAGGCATAGCATACTCACCCATCAAACTAACATTTGTAATTTCATAATAACTATTAGGAGTTGAAAGTGATGTGCCGTAAAGTGCCTGGATTGATGATTGGAGAGAAAACTTAAGATTTAAACCACCAACCCCGTTATTCATAGACAAAGGAATATCTGCTCCTTGTAAGAAAATACCAGCCATAATAGGCATAGCAACAGACATTTTACGATTTAAATACCTACCCATAACCTGTTCGTTTGCCGCAACACCGAACTCATTTGATAGATATGTAGTATATTCATTCCAACCACTTCCTGCTGGTAATAAACTACCAAGCAAGCGTCCATAATGGCGAATGGTCTCTAAATTTTGATTCATAGCATTATTGATTTCCAATTGCTGAAATAAACTGGCTACACCTACGCGATTGTTTAAACGAACTTCTCTCGCTCCTAATAACTCACTCGCTTGGTCGTTGTTATTAGGTAATAAACCATCTGCGTCTTTCAATACGACATCAAAGCATAATTTTAAATTTTTACTTCTTACATAGTATTCCTGTGGCGCTATGGAAAAGGTAATGATAGGATTACCTTGACGATAAGAATAAGTGGCGTTGCCTGAAGTTTGATTATCTGGGGCTATTTCAAATTTGCGAACTGCTGATATGTTAGACATCTTTTAATATATCTAAATATTATTATTATTTGGATATATTACTAATTTTTAGATTATTCATTTGTGTGGGTCAATAAAAACATATAATATTCGGCATCTACTCCTGTTAAACCTTCCCAATATGGTTCATCACTTAATGTAATCTCTCCAGATATATTACAATTAAGTTCATTTGAAAAGATAGGTCTTATCGTTGCTGATTTATATGCTTTCATGCTTGGGCTTTCAATAGGTTGATAAGACATAATTTTATTAACTAAATCCATAGGTAATTTTTTCCATATATTATTCATATATTAATACTCATTATAATAATAATCGTCATTTATTTTTAGTCATTTAGACATTTAGACATTAAATCTCTATTTTCTTGCTTGAGTTCTCGTATGCGTGGTAATCTTATACATTTCTTTATAGTATGTAGATATTTTATTGGTTCATTATATCTATCCCATACATACATCGCAAGATTAGTAATATCCAATTGAGTATCATATTCTTTTTCCCAACCCTTAATAATATTTGGAGAGAAATGATGTGGAAAAATGTCTAAATGTCTAATTGTCTTTTTTATTTCATCTAATTCTAATTCTGTTGGTTGGCTCATCTGTTATTATAGATACATAAAAAATTATATATTTTTAGACATTTAGACACTTAGTCATCATCATATATATTATTTATTATTTTAGTTAGGCATTTAGGCAGGAGTGCCGATGAAGGTATATCCGTCCGTTTCTTCGTCATACTCCCATCTCTCATCATCTTCCAAATCGCCGTCAATCCAGTCGTCTGATTGGGGCAAATGTCCTCTCAATTTGAGTTCGTCAATAAATACCTCGTAATCGGTTCGCGCTGATAAATACCTTTTCTCTTTCTCCATATTTCTTTGGACTCGCAATTTATTGATTTTTTTTCGTTTTGGTCTTAATTTGCGAATTTCTGGAAAACATTTTTTGAAGAATGAATGATGACGAATTTTGCGCTGAGTTCTCGTATTGAAAGGATTTATTTTTTTTTTAGTTTTTGTAGTTTTTTTCGTGATAGTCACCTCCCCGATTTTCATCGTGAAATTGTCCTCAGTTTTATCTTTTTTTCGGTATTTTGCTAATCCCTCCTTCCAACCAACAATTGGCTTGCGGGTCAGTCGCTCATAGTCCTCATCACCTGGGACTGGGGCAATTCCCCAAGTATCATAAATTGGTTCGTCGGGCGCAACAATATATTTATTGTGTGCCGCCATAACTCGTTCCAGTTTTTCCATATTCCAGTTAAGTCCCATTAGTTGTTGTTTGATAGACATTATTATAGGGGGTTAGTATGTAATAGTGTCTTGAGTTTGGTAATGATGAAGTATAAGTCAGAAACAAAAAACTTCAATTTTCAGATATTGTTCGTTTTTGATGCTTTTTTGTTTCTGACTATCGGTTAAAGTTTTAATTCGGGGGAATATGTCGCTGTCCTAACTAACCCACATCACACTTTTACAACATTCATTTTCTTCAATCTCTTCTTTCAATCTAACATTTTCTGCCTCGGCTTGAACTTTCTCTCTCATAATTTTTAACATAAATTTTTTCAATCGCTTAATCTGTTCGTCTCGTTCTTCAACTATTTTTTCCAATCCATGAATTTCTTCTTCTTGGATAATCATCGTCTTTTGATGGTCTTGGAGTTGCGCGTGAAGAATCGGCATAAAAGCCAACACACCCAGAACTTCTTTGATTTTTGATTGTGATAATTGTGGAATACTCATTTTATTTGTGTTTTATATCTTTAATTATTAAGACATAAAACTACTTCAATTTTTTTGAATAATTAGAATTCTACGGCAACAGAATTTGGAGTGATGACGCAAGTCCTGATATGATAAAGCCATGTTCCCACTAATTTATTAATTACATTCTCTCCTGCTGATGAACCATATTCCACATTTAATCTAATCTCATTTTCATTAGCATTAAAACTATGTCCGTCCTTCGCCAACTGCCTGGGAATAGTTAAACAACGGGCATTTTCGCAAAGATTTCGTGCCTGGATATTTAAACGACTGACTGCCTTCTCTGTTTCGTGGAGATGGATTGCGTCCCAAGATAATCGCTGTGCCGCTTCCTCACCTGCCGTAGCAACCAATCGGGTAGATACTCGTCTATTAGGAGTTAGGCGATTAGCAATATTCCAAATGTATGACTGAAGGGCATCTCCTACTGGTCTCAAAGTATCTTCATAAATTCTATTAACCGAACGCATAGGTTGCGATAAGATACTACAAGCCCGTCTCTCATTAGCAGGAATTAGCAACTCACTACGGGGAATACCTGCCTGAAGATTTTGACGATAGAGATTATAAGATGGGTAATCAATACGAATACCTCCACCTGAACTGACTTGTTTCATAAGGCCATTCATAGTAGCACCTGATGCTTGGACGACAGAACACACAAATTCTACATTTTTCATTTCAAAACTGGCTTTCAAACTATTAGCATCAACATACACTCTCGCATCTGCCGCAATACCAGCAGCACCTACAACTGCCGCACCACCCGCACAAGTATATGTAGGACGGCCGCCTACTGAAGTAACTGCTGTAATAGTTCCCAAGAACAGGGGTGGGTCAGGCGCAATTTGTTCCACATATAAATCCTGTCCTACCATATAAGCGACATTAGCGAATGCTGGGTCGGCTTGTTGGATTGTTGCGGGCGTGACGGCATCAACACCAATAGTATTTAATGAGAATCCAGCAATAGCGGGATTAGCCGCGCCTCCTGCCGCTGCTGCCGCAGCACCAAATGCCTCAGGAAGTTCAGCCCCAGCAACTGGAAGGCCTCTAATTTGACGAATACCTGTATAAGTTGCGGCCGTGCTTGAATATCCTACCTGCGTTAATGCTCTCAAAGCGGCATCTTTTTTTGCTAATTGAATACGAATTCTCAACCCATTTAAGGCAATTACGGGCAGTAATTTCTGGCCTTGTCCCAGCAAACCACTCATATATAGTGGAACTACACACTCTACTTCCTTGTAGGTAGTTCCTGGAATTCCTGTTGGGTCAAATACGAAATACTGAGATTTCAAAGAACGGCCAACAACTGGAGACACTCCTTCCATCAAAGTTCTCATATTCTCTAAACCTTGGGTCTTGGTATAATGGTAATACATACTCGTCCAAGTATTAACATCTTCAAGTTGTTCCAAAAGTTGAGAATTAGCACCATCATATATAGATATAGTTTGAATTACCGAACAACCGCCTCCCATAGGGTCTGGCTGTGCGAGACAATTTGTGTCGGCTGCGTCATCTTTCACTTTTAAGAGAAATTTAAGATATGAACCTTGACTCGCGTTCAATAATGGAACTTCTTCTGGACTGACGAATATCTCAATAATATCCTGTTCGGTATATACGCTGTTTCTGTCGGTTAAAATACTTTTACTTAAAGTTGGAACACTCATTTTATAATATACTAATATAAAAAATATTTACTTATAATTTTTAAATAAATATTTGTTAGACAATTAGACATTTAGGCAAGGATTGGGGCTGCGACTCTTCCTCCTAAATCAAGGGCAGGGCGGTTTATTGTAGGCATCGGTTTATTTCTTAGTGCTTCTTCTGCTCCCGCTTCGCTAAAAGATTGGACTGCTCCATATGCTCCTGCCGCTACACTACCTACTTCTGTAACTGCTCCAATTCCTTCCAATAAAGCACCTAATGGCGCAAATATACCAGATGCGAGTAATCCTGCGCCTAATCCTTCTTCAAGGCCTCCCGCTACTTCTCCACCTGTTGATGCTGCGGCACTATCAACAACATCTCCCGCTAATTTCCCAGCATCATCTCCTATACTTCCCGCAGATGACCCTTCTGCTCCTGCGGTTTGTTTTGCGGCACTACTATAAATTCCATCAGGTTCTTCACCTTTCGTTTCTCCGCCACTTCTATCAAACACCCTTTGTTCTTCAGATGTATCCATTTTACTTTCCCCCGCTCTCGCGCCTCCCGCTTGTCCTTGACTCGGTGGGGCATAACTTGCTCCTGCGCCTCTATCTTCTCCTATATCTTGATAATCACCTCTTCCTCTACCTGGTTTCATATCACTAAGTTCTATACCTCCTGTTTTAGTTTCCTGTGCTTCTGGTGCGGTTGTTGAATATTCGCTAAATCTTTGTCTTACAGGCGCTTGTGGCGCTCTTCCCATATTTCCAATACCAACTCTATCATTCCCAAATCCAGCATCTAATCCTCTTTGTGTTGAAAATCTTGGCTCTTCATGCGAGAATAACGATGGTTCTCCCTCTCCAAATGCTTGGCTTTTGAGTGGTAAGCCAAACTTGTCCGTATTATCAAATCCTTCAAAATCATCTCCTCCCATAGCATCACTATTTGAAGCAAATCTGCGCCCATCTCCGTAAGCAAAACTACTTCCTCCTGATTTTGTTTCAAAATAATTTGGGTCATCTGTAGCAGACATTTCAATACTCCCTCCTCTTGTAGTGCTTCTCATCATATTTTGTCTTATTCTTTCAGTAGGATTAAATTCCACTTTTGTTTCTCCAGCCAAATCACTCAAACTTCCCATCTGCTCTCCAGGTTGAAGTGGCCTTCCTCCATATGCGGAAGTGGTTCTTAAATTGTCTAATCTTTGCGTTAAAGTATCTCGTATATCTCCAACTGCTCCCCCGACTGCTCCTCTTGCCGAAGAAACGCCTTCAGTTAGGGCTTGACGGCCTTGTGATAGGGCTGTATTAATTGCCCCTTTGGCTTCCTCCAATTTAGCAGGCGCTCCCCTTACAAAATTTACTAAATCTTTTGCTCTTCCTCCTACCTGTTTCAATCCCTCTACTGCTACAGGAATTTCTAAACCTAACTTCGCCATTTCCCCATACTTCTCTACCTCACTTTGAATACCAGCCAAAGCATTATTTCGCGCCATTACATTAGTCGCTCTCAAGGCATCTAAATTGTTTGAGTAACTTTTAACATTATCGCTAATAGCATCTTCAAATCCTGTAATACTCATTTATATTAATAACATATAATAAAATTGCTGTCTAAATGTCTAATTGTCTAATATATTTGGGTTGTAAAGTTTAAGTATGCTTCTGGCGGAGTGCTGTCTAATCTAAAATATACCCAACTATACATTTCTCCTTGTGCGTGCGCCATGATTTCTTCAAATTTACCGCCAAAACTATCATCTAAATCGTATTTTAAAGCATCTAATTCTTTACGATTTTTAATCATTCCGCTTACCAAAAACCCTGTAGCATTTGCCCGAATAATTGGAACTAAATCTAAATATTTCTGTGTAGAATATAAATACAAACAAGGTGCTGGTTTCTTTACATAATGTCTAAAACGAGAACATAATCTTAATACCGCTCCCCCATTCCTTCCGTGTCTATTAAATTCTCCATAGCAATCATCAACAATTAACGCATAAGAAGTATCATCATCGGCCGCTTTCTTCTTTCTTTGATTTTCAATTAAATCAGTAATAATCTTATCATCATATCTATCATAACAAGTATCCTTCCACTTCTTCGCTGTAAAGCGGCTCGTGGAATCGTTCCAAATTGTTGGCGAGATTACAGAAACCGATGAGAAGAAGTCCTCGCCATCTGCCCCCTCTCCTCCTTTTGAACCATAAAAATTAGGATTATGAAGAAAGTTGTTCCATAAAGTTCCCTTACCCATACGGACTCCTCCTACTAATGCTATTAATTGACCCTTATAAACATCTGGGATATTTGGGTGTAATTCCCTCTGCTTCGCATCTATTTCTTGGTCTTCTGGAACAACTGGTAATATTGTTAAATCATTTGTAGCCATTTTATATATTGTGGTTATTTTTATTTTATTAATTTCTCTCCATACTTTAAATGAATGACTACGAAAACCAGGTATTAACCGACTTCAAAGTATATTGTCCCAAGGAAGTTGTAGCAAAATACAATCATAAACATCAAAATCAAAAAAATTGGACGAGATTCTATTACTACAAAGATAAAAAACGCCACGCTATTGGTAAGAAAAACCTTGATTATGATTATGAAGTATCATCAACTCTTGCCTATAATAAAAATGTATTCTATAAAATGACTACGATGAGTAATCAGGATACATTTTTTGATTATTATTTTAAATTAAAGAATGACTTGCCTAAAATAGTTGTGAAGAAAAGTAATAGAAAAGGCAAGAGTGATAGGACGAAAAATGTTAAAGAAAAAATTAAATCTAACCCCGATGAGTATGAAATTAGTGATGATGGGAAATTCATTTGTAGATTTAACTAAAAGGCATTAGACATTTAGTCATTTAGACATCATCATACGCTCTCGTGTCGTCATTTGTTCTGGTCTTTTTAAACCACTTAATAATTTACGGAAATATTCAAGTTGTTTTACTAATTCTGGGTCTTTTTCAACGATTTCTAATCTTTGACCTTTATTTTTGCGTGTTTTTTGTTGGTGTGGTTTGGATTTGGCGTTATTTCTGGTAGGCATTCTTATGATAATATGGTGTGATAGTCCTATATTATTTTCTTTAATTGTTTTCAATTTTCGTTATTCATGATTGGCCGTATGAATGAGTTCCTGTAATCCTTTCTCTCTATCGTTCAATCTCACAATCTCATCTTTCATTATATCAATCTTGTAAGTGAGAAGTTTAATTAGTTGGACTTGATTTTCTTCTGGGGTTGCTGTCTCGGGGAACAACAATTTGAAAATAGGCACATTAATTTCCATGCCTCCTGTTGTTTCAACAAGGGATTCGGGGGTGATTGTTCGGTATTTTTTGGTGGTTTCCATCTTATAAATAGATACTACTTATTCTTTATACCCTTGTTTTAAATACCATAATTCCATCTTCCTCCTCCTGTCTTGTGTGTTGCGAATGTGCTTGCGTGTCCCGTCCAATTTGCGACTTTCTTCGCTCGTGGTATTCTTCTTGGCTGGCTTGTAGGCGGTATAGGTCGCATTCTATTAGGTATTGCTTTATTAGGGTGCGGTTCTTTGGTATTGCTGTGTTTTTTCTTTCGTTTCTCTTCATACATATCCATATAATTACTAAAAGTATCATAATCTAATTTGGTATTTTTCTTCGGGGCTTCCATCTGTGGTGTATTGTCTAAATGACTATTTGTCTTCTTTTTGCTTGCGCGGGCTTCTTTGTTTCTCTTGCGTGTTTCCATACTTTTCAATCTTCCTTTTGCTAATCCGTCTAACTGGCTTTGGGTTAATACTTTCTTTTTCCTCTTCTTCTTATCCTTACCTCTTTGTCCTCTCATTTTATCTTCTGGTATATCTAAATCGGTATTGTTCTCTAATGTATCTTCTACCACTTCCATTTTTACATTTTTGGGTTTCTGATACTTTTTAAATACATCTTTCGCACTTACATCTTCTTTTGGTTCAAGCATTTCCTCGTCTTCGTCTATATTTCTATTTGTTTCTTCTAATTCGGCCATCGGCTTGATACTCAAATCAGCAATATCCGCCAACGGGTCTTTGTATTTCGGTAATCTGTTCTGCGACATTATATATTTACTCTTAGATTATATTTTGTATAAAAAATACATTATATAATTTTAGTCATTTAGACATTTAGGCCTCAGTAAATACTCCATTCATACCTCCTTGCCTAAATGCCTCTCTGCCTGATTTTTTTTTAATTTTTATCGTTATGGTTGATGTAGCATCTAATAAGTTGGCTTTATTTCCCAGTTCGTCTGTAATACGACATCTTATGGAAGATAAAGAAAATGGCGCTGGATTGTTAAGCGAAATCCAATTCTCCATAGGAGAAGCAAAGAATTCCCCTCTCTGTGCGAGTCCATCATCAAATGGAATGGAAGTCGGGTCTTTGTATGGTCTATTTCCTACAGGTATTACTCCAACAATTGCCGCCGAATTACCGCCCGAATTCATGTTTAATGTCCCACTTGCGGCATCTCCAGAAGAATTACCATAATACCCCGTCACAGGCAAATCAGGTAGAGTAACCACTAATGAATGAACCTCTGGTAAGGTTAAACCTATAGATATTAATGCTGGAAATCCTGCTGCTGCGGGCGGCATAGCAACTGCGGCGATTTTCCCATAATGAGTATTGTATCCTAAATTTCTCGCTAATGTTGATTTTCGCAATATTTGCCTACAATTACTATCCCAAGAACCTCCTGTCGCTTCTGGTCGCGCCTGTTGGATTGGCGTTAAATCACTTAATAGAAATGTATATGGTAGGAATCTTGCTTGTGCTGCTGCCGACATCGCTTCCGTTGGCGTATCCTTATGATGTGGCGCATTACAATATATAGCATAGCCATCTTCTCCCGCATTACAACCCATACGAAGTGGTAAATGCCTATATAAGTCAAAAGGAAAATCAACATTACCACTCGCATAAGTGCCTACATTTGCTGGGTCGCTAATTACTATTTTCCCGAGAGTAGCATTCGCAGTTGCTCGCGTAGGTAGAGTAGTCCAAGTATT
>TARA_R110001606_G_scaffold85777_4_pt1 | contig 14212 bp, 15 predicted proteins | sample TARA_R110001606 | Tara Oceans TARA_R110001606 (sample SAMEA4398315) | marine metagenome | biome: Polar Biome; feature: [SRF] surface water layer (ENVO:00010504); material: water (ENVO:00002006), including particulate matter (ENVO:01000060) such as... | depth 5 m | reverse complement strand
CCGTCTTTAAGTTACCTTTAGAGGAGGTATTTCAATATCGGGCGACCAATACGTAGCATGATATACGATATTAAAGTGGGGTTTAATGATAGGGGTTTACTGACTCTTCTATAAAGTACAGTGTCTACTTTATCTTTATCTGAGTTCGACGGCGCTGAGTTAATGATAGAAAAGCAGTTACAAGGTAATAAATTTCTGTAGGTCGTCATTTATGGCGATAATTTTTTTGAAGTAAAGTGATAAGCTAAATCATGGCTTTGCTTTACTCTTAAGCGAAGCGCCTCTAAATCTCTTTGTGAATAAGTTACTTAAGATCTTTTTACACAAAGAGAAGATAATGAGAAGTAAATGAGGGGAATGCAAAATTTATTTGCAGTAAAGTTGGCTCTGACAAGCTTATTAGAAATAGCATCTGTTTGGGCTTATAATTTCAACTTTATTTTTTTATACCTAGTAATAATGGTGGTAGACATTGAAAATTACACGGATAGTTAAATACACTTTAGTGATTATGCTGCTGCAAATTGCTTTATCGACATTACTCAATATTGTTGCTGGTTTTGAGCGCTATGCATCATCGAGGCTTGGCGATTATATTCTTATTGCAATCATCCCATCCAGTGTCTTATCTTTTTTACTATATGGTGTAATGGCATATCGCAGTGATAATTATGCTTGGCGAGATGCATTTTATGTTTGTTTTTTAGGCTTTTTTCTTGGTGCAATAACTGTCTCATTGATCTTGCAAGAGTTTTACTTTTTCTCAAAAACTTCCATTATCGAGTTGCCCGTTTCATTGTTAGTTATTATTTTAGCAACCCTGACAGGGTTGAAATTGCAAAGAAAAACGAGCGCTTAAAGCTCACAAATATATAGTATTACATTAATGGTCTTGGAATCAGACTCTAATGTTAATGTGTTAATTTTTCCACCAACACCTGCTGTTGTTGCTTTTTCAAGTTTGATCTCTTTACTGAGTTAATAATAAAGAAGTAGTTACAAAGTAACGAATTACAGTAGGTCGTCATTTATGGCGACAATTTTTGCAGTAAGTCATTTAAAGATCTTTTTGCACAAAGAGAAGAGAATGAGAAGTAAATGAGGGGGGAATGAAAAATTTGGTTACCCGTAGGAAATGGCTTTAGCCATGAATTATTTTTGTTAGTAGGATTGTCGCGCTAAAGCACGACCTACATGAGAACTTTTACAAATATAACGATGTGTTATGTGGCGTGCTGCAAGGTGTTAGCGCAAAGCTATTAATTGTGGTTATTAACATCTGTTGTTGTTGTTTTTCTAGCTTTAGCTCGGCACTGAGCAGTTCTTTACGAATTGCAGCATAATCTGCAATTTCGGTGTGATTGGCTTTTAAATAGCCGCGGGAAGTACGTAGGGGCTTTAAAACCTGTTGATCAAATGCACTAATACATTGTTCAAGTTTGCTTAGCTGTGCTTGGCTAATTGCTAGATTGAGAGAATCTAAATAGTACAGTAGCAGGCACAGGTTAACGTTTTTACCTTGCTGGTTTTGATAATCCAACAGGCGTGCTTGCATGCCATCTTTGCTATAAAGCTGACATGCAAATTGCCAAAAATCGTTGCTGTTAAGCAAGTTCATCGGCAAAGGCCTGCTCTTTTTCTTCCATCTCTTCAAGGGCCATTAATAGCTCCTCTTCGATGTCATTTACTTTCGGTGTTAATGTCGCTTGTTTAGCTAGTAATTCTTTGAGTTTTGCTTTGTTGTCATCGTTATAAAGCTCGTTATCGCCAAGTGCTTGTTCGATTTCAGCTAATTCGGCAGAGTGTTTATCAAGTTGCTTTTCAAGCTTTTCGATGTGCTTTTTAAGTGGTTGTGTGGCTTTTCTAAACTCTGCTTCTAGGCGTTTTTGCTCTTTACGGTTAACGCTTGAGTTTGCTTTTGGTTCATTGTCATCTTGAGTGGTTTTTGCCGCTTCTTTATTAGCGTTAAGTAGCCATTGATAGTATTCGTCTAAGTCGTAGCCAAACTGGGTTACTTCACCGTTATCCACTAAGTAATATTCGTCGGCGGTATTTTTTAGCATGTGACGGTCATGGGAAACGGTAACCATCGCGCCTTCAAACCCTTGCAACGCCATTACTAAAGCATGACGCATTTCTAAATCAAGGTGGTTGGTTGGCTCATCGAGCAGTAATAAGTTTGGTTTTTGATAGACCAACATTGCGAGTACTAATCGGGCTTTTTCACCCCCTGAAAACGGTGCTACGGGCTCAAGGGCTTTATCACCAATAAAGGCAAAACCACCTAAAAAGTCACGCAGTGATTGCTCGGTGGCTTTAGGATTTAAACGCTGCAAATGGGTAATCGCGCTGGCTTTTAAATCTAGCGATTCCAATTGATGCTGAGCAAAGTAACCTATGTTTAAGCCCTGATGTTGGAATACTTCGCCTGCTTGCGGTTGTAAGTCGCCAGACAATAACTTTATTAAGGTTGATTTACCTGCGCCGTTACGGCCAAGTAGGGCAATGCGACTACCAGGGACTAAGTTAAGTTTAATACTATTTAAGATTGTGACATCGCCATAGCCGGCTTGAGCTTTATCGAGTGTCATCAATGGGTTTGGTAGTGCGGTAGGCTCTGCAAATTCAAAGTCAAAGGGCGAATCAGCATGAGCTGGTGCGAGCTTTTCCATACGTTCAAGCGCTTTAACGCGGCTTTGTGCTTGTTTGGCTTTACTGGCTTTGGCTTTAAAGCGGGTAATAAATTGCTCAAGGTGGGCAATTTGATCTTGTTGTTTTTCAAACATCGCTTGTTGTTGTAATAAACGCTCTGCTTTTTGGCGTTCAAATTGCGAGTAGTTGCCTTTGTAAACATTGATCTTTTGCTTGTCGATATGCCAAATTTGGTCAACTACAGCATCGAGGAATTCACGGTCATGCGATATCAACACTAAAGTACCGGTGTAAGCGCGTAAAAAACGCTCCAGCCAGTACACCGCATCTAAATCCAAGTGGTTAGTTGGCTCATCCAGTAGCAGCAAGTCGGCATCACGAATCAGCGCTTGGGCAAGGTTTAAGCGCATTCGCCAACCACCGGAAAAATCACTAACGGGGTTTTCAATTTGGTTATTTGCAAACCCTAACCCGTGAAGTAACTCGCCGGCTTTGGCTTCTATGCTATAGCCTTTAATGTGCTCAAGTTGTATGTGCACTTTGGCTTGGGTATCGCCATCATCATTTTGTTCGGCTTCGCGCAGCGCAATACGCATGGCGTAATACTCAGGATGACCTTGTAATACATAATCAATTGCGCTGATATCTAGCGCTGGCGTTTCTTGTTTTACCGAGGCGATAGACCAGTCTTTAGGGATACTGCAATTACCTGCATCAAGCTGTAGTTCAGATTTCAATAAACTAAAGAGTGTTGATTTACCGCAGCCATTGGCGCCAACTAGGCCAACTTTGTGTTCTGGAAATAATGTAGCTGAGGCATCTTTAAGGAGTGCTTTACCGCCGCGAAGTAATTCAATTTCTGAGATCTGGATCATGTAGTCTGCGCTTTACTGTGCCTTTGTGAACTTGACGCTATCATAGCACGGAAGCTGGACTATATTTCAATCGTCAGCGTATCAACTGGGTAGTTATTGGGTTAAAATGTAGCAAGTTTCTTTTCAAACTGTGGGAAAACGTAGTGAAACAGAAAAAACGATTTATTGCTGGGGCAACCTGTCCAGAGTGTAAAACCATGGATATGATGATGCTTTACAAAGAGCACGATGTAGAGAAAGTCGAATGCATGCAGTGCGGCCATAAAATGGCACAGCCAGAGCAGGCTGTTCAGGCATCAACACGCCAATTTGAACAAGTCATTGGCGTGTTTAAACCGGGCGATTAAGCGCCCGCAACCATCAATAGTGTGGCGGCGGAGGCTCTGGCGTGTCTGACATCATCATAGATGATGATTGCGACTCTTTAATTTTTTCAGCCAGTAGCTCTGTTTGGCGCTTCATTTTTGCCAACAGCTGCTGGTGCACTTTTATTTCATCATTTAAAATTTCAATCGTTTCGTCTTGAAAAGCCACTTTGGCTTCAAGTTCTGTTAAGCGATGTTCAATTGTGTTCATTTTTTTCTCGTCTAGTAAAGCGCTCAGCGATCCCACTGGAGCTTTCGGTTAACAACGCAGTATCGTTGTCAGTAAAAGCGACATCAAGTACCACTGCTGATTTTGGTCTACTGCCTTCTCGCGGTGTTACATGCCAACTTTGAATTTGTTCACCACTGGATAATTGCCATAGGTCCACTAAGCGGTTAGGTGAGCCTGTTGCCAGCAAGGTGCCTGCTTCATTAAAGCGTACCGCAGTGAAAATTCTCTGGCGGGCAATATACTGCAGTTTACTAACAAGATCACCAGTTGTCAGCTGCCATACATGTGCTTGTGTCATACTGTCTGCGGTAAATGCATAGCGACCTTGCGGATCTAAGGTCACTTGGGTGACACGACTTGGATGGTTAAAGCGATGGATCACTTGTCCGGAACGAGTATCCCAAAAGTACGCCGCATAATCGTTGGAGCCACTGAGAGCAAAATTTCCGTTGGGCGATAAAGCAACTGCGTTAATTTTTTCTTGGTGGCCAAGGAACTCAATGCGTCTACCGGTCTCTAAGTCGAGGTAAACAACAACGCCATCGCTACGACCGTACAAAACACTGCGGCCTTGGTTACTAATGGCGATATCACGAATAGTGGCGGTTTTTATTTTGTAGTAGCCGGTATTTTTGCCAGTGGCAATATCCCATACTGCAAAAGTGGTTTTTTCAGCGGTAACAGCGTGGCTGTTGTCATAAGCGATAGCCACGGTATGTACTAGGCTATCGGCGTCTTGTTGCTGAAACCATTGGTATTTTAGTACTTGCTGTTGATTATCCCATAGGGCGACCCCATGGTGTATAGATGAGATCAGGCTGTATTTGCCATCATGAGATATTGCGGAGGCGAACGCGCCTCTGGCTGCATGCTCATAGCTTGCAGTGGCTTGGTCTTTTTGTTCTGAGCAGGCAATCAGCAAGGTGCAGCACAGAAGATACAAAAAAGTACGAAATATCGACATATTACAGCTATTTCCCCTTAACTCTTAGTGATTGAGAGGTTAGACTAGGGCTCGTGAAAGCCTAGGTTGTTTATCTAATTAACGTGAAAGTGAGCGTATAGCCTACAATCAGAAATTAGATAAGTAGCCTACCATGGGCCGTTAACCTTTAACTAGTAATAATACAATAAATGACATCTGCAAAGTGTGTCGGAGATTTAAAATGAAAAAGACGATTAAATTGTCATTGATTGCAGCGTCAGTTTTAGCGCTAACAGCTTGTAATCAAGAAGCAAAACAAGAACAAGCACCTGTTAAACTTGAAACTGAAGTACAACAACAAGCATACGGTATTGGTGCATCTGTTGGTAACTTTTTAAATAAAGATTTAGCTGATAAAAAAGAGTTAGGCATTGAGCTTGACCAAGCATTATTAATTCGTGGTTTTGAAGATGCCCTTGCTGGCGACGCAAAAATTGACGAAGAGAAAATTCGTGAAGTATTAACTGCACTTGATACGTCAGTACGTACTAAGCAAGAGCAACATGCCAAAGTAGAAGCTGAAAAAAGCCAAGCTGAAGGTGAAAAATACCTAGCTGATAACGCTAAGAAAGAAGGCGTAACAGTAACTGAATCAGGCCTACAGTACGAAGTGATCACTCAAGGTGATGGTGAAATGCCAGTAGCAACTGACGTAGTTAAAGTACACTACAAAGGCACACTACTTGACGGTACTGAATTTGATAGTTCGTATGCTCGTAACGAACCAACGACTTTCCCACTTAACCGCGTAATCGCTGGTTGGACTGAAGGTTTACAACTTATGCCTGTAGGTTCTAAGTATAAGTTTACTATTCCAGCAGAACTAGCATACGGCGATCGTGACTTAGGTAAGATCCCAGCTAACTCAACACTTGTTTTTGAAGTTGAATTACTTGAAATTCAAAATGAAGAGCAAGCAGCAGCTGCAGAGTAATTATTTATTCTGTGTGAGAAGGGGGCTAATTAGCCCCTTTTTTTGTTGCTAAAATCTTAGCTAAAGGCGGTTTCTTTCATAGTCAACGTACCAGTATCAGCATTGAGTTCGATTTGCGTACCGACCGGTAATATGAACTGTCGTTTTATATGGCCAATCATCGCCCCTCGGTAGGCAGGGATAGCCAGCGGTTTTATATAATCTGCAAAAATTTCATCTAGCGTCAATGAGCCATAGCCATTTCCCGGGCTGCAATCGTTACAGTCACCAAATACAAACCCCGCTATTTTGTCCAGTGCACCCATTAGTTTTAAAGTGCTGAGCATGCGGTCAATCCGATAAGGTGCTTCATCAATGTCTTCTAAAAATAAAATAGCCCCGTCAAATTGTGGTAAATAAGTTGAGCCAGCCAGCGCTGTTAGTACAGTTAAATTACCGCCGATAAGTTGTCCAGTCGCTTTACCTGGTGTGATGGTTTGGGTGAGGTATTGGCTATTAACCAATTCATCCTCGGCTTTTGGCAAGTTGCTAAAGTGCATGCGGGTTTGTTGCTCAAACATTTGTTTAAATTGTTTAACATGAAATGGATTCCAATCACTAGAGGCGTTAGGTCCATGAAAACTAACAATACCCGCCTTAGCCAGCAACGCGTTATGAAGTGCGGTGATATCTGAGTAGCCCATCAGCGGTTTGGCGTTAGCACGGATCATTGCATAATCCAGTAGGGGTAAAATACGTGCCGCCCCAGAGCCACCTCGTAAGCAAAAAATAGCATCAACACTGCTGTCGTTAAACAGCGCATTAAGATCGTCTGCACGTTGTGTATCAGTGCCCGCAAGGTGGCCACGTCTAGCCATAATATTAGGTGCTAACTTAGCATTATAGCCAAGTGCTTCAATTACTTGCTTAGCTAAAATAATGTCTTTTTGATTTGCTGTTGCTGCTGATGGGCTAGCTACACCAATTGTGCCTCTGCTTGGTAAGGCGTTCGGCTTTTTTAAACTTAGTGCAGTTTGACTTGATAGGTTAGCTGCTTGAGCGCTATTGCCTGCGAGTAACCCTGCACTGAGGAGTGATACAGATTTCAAAAATGTACGTTTATTCATGGCGAGCCTGTGTAGTTTTAATGCACAATAAGGCTATAATTACATCATTGAAATATAAATTTCAATTTTATGGGGTGTTATGGGAATATTAAATTTATAGATGGGTAAGAAAAGACTTAAAGTAAACAGCAAACAAGGAGCTTAGCTCCTTGTAACGTAATAATTGTGTGTATTATCTAGGTGTGATTAGAATATAAATTATCAATCAACTCATCTTCTAACTCAAAACGCAGCTCAAGTGTTTCACCAAGTTTTGATAAGTCGTCATCAAAATCATTGAGTAAATCTTCTTTATCCACCTCTGCATATTTGTCATTAAAATCAAGTGCAATGTCAGTAGTTTGCGAAATTCGTGGATAAAGTTCATTGGCAAGCTGCTGGCTATTAGGGCCTTTTTGCTCACATGCCTTGGCAATGTCGTCATACACTTCAAAGTGACCAGCAGATAAATAATCCATCAATAGTTGGCAAAAATTTTGGATCTGTAATTGGTCAGGTAAGGCATGGTCTTTTTTATCATACGGTGAAAAGCCAGCAATACGACAATATAAAACTAATAGTTCTTGGCGTTCTGAGAGCCATTTGTCGATCACGGTGTGGCTACCACCCCATTTTTGTTGAGCTTTTTCCAAACGCGTCAGCATTATCATTCTCCTTAGCTGGGTTGGTTTCTTCTATAACAATGAAATATGCCGCAAAGATCAACACATTTTTTTTATAATTTTGTAATAAAACAAGAACTATATGATATATAAACAGTTTTTTTAATAAAATACAAATCGTTTATATTGTTTCAGGCAAGAAAAAACCACCATAAAGGTGGTTAATTTCTTTTTCCATGACTTGTTTAAACAAGCTTTCTTATTGTTATTAGAAGATTTTTATTTTTATTGTTATGTAATTTTTATTGTTTTTATTGTTAACGCGGGACAAGTTATACCAAGGTTTTTACTATGTTGCAAACATATTAATAAAAAATTTCAAATGTTATTGTTTGTTGTATTAATTTTGTACCAAGCAAGCATCTTAAAATAGATTATTAATCTGTATCAATACTAAGGTTAATTAGTGCCATAGCGATAGAGAGGTGTGCGATATGGTGATACAATCTGCGCAATATCTATCAGCTTTAGGATCCTTTACGCTATGAGCGAATTAAAAAACGACCGTTATTTACGTGCACTACAAAAACAGCCAGTTGATGTGACTCCGGTATGGATGATGCGCCAAGCAGGGCGTTACTTACCAGAATACCGCGCAACTCGTGCACAAGCGGGCGATTTTATGAGCCTGTGTAAAAATGCTGAGCTCGCTTGTGAAGTAACATTACAGCCGCTGCGTCGTTACCCATTAGATGCCGCTATTTTATTTAGTGATATTTTAACGATTCCAGATGCGATGGGCTTAGGTTTGTATTTTGAAACCGGTGAAGGTCCTAAATTTGAGCGTCCAATTTCATCACTTGCTGATGTACAAAAAATTCCAAAGCTCGATCCAACAGATGAGCTTGGTTATGTTATGAATGCCGTAAGCACGATCCGTCGTGAACTAAAAGGCGAAGTACCGCTAATTGGTTTCTCGGGTTCACCTTGGACACTTGCTACTTATATGGTTGAAGGCGGGAGCAGCAAGACCTTTGGCAAAATCAAAAAAATGGCATTTGCTGAGCCAAAAACACTGCATTTGTTACTTGATAAGCTTGCTGATTCAGTGATCGATTACTTAAATGCACAAATTAAAGCCGGTGCGCAGTCTCTAATGGTGTTTGACTCATGGGGCGGTGTATTGAGCCCGCGTGATTATAAAGAGTTCTCATTGCAGTACATGCACAAAATCGTTGATGGTTTAATTCGTGAATACGATGGCCGCAAAGTGCCCGTTACGTTATTTACTAAAAATGGTGGTCAATGGATTGAAGCGATAGCAGCAACGGGGTGTGATGCAATTGGTCTCGATTGGACAATTAATATTAGCGATGCTAAGCGCCGTGTCGGCGACAAAGTAGCTCTGCAAGGTAATATGGATCCATCAATGTTACATGGCACACCAGATCGTATTCGCCAAGAAGTAGCGACTATCCTTGAAGATTTTGGCACAGGTGAAGGTCATGTATTTAACTTAGGCCATGGTATTACGCCTGATGTTGATCCTGAAAACGCGGGTGTATTTATTAATGCCGTACATGAGTTTAGTGCGCAATATCATAAGTAACTGCAGCTGTAACAAGCACTGTCATTTATAATCAAAAAAGCCCGCTTATCAGTAAGCGGGCTTTTTATTAGCTGTCTCAACGTGTTTATTTAAACAGTCGATTCAAACCATTTAACGCCGCAACACGATAGGCTTCAGCCATAGTTGGGTAGTTAAAGGTGGTATTTACAAAGTAATCAATATTATTGCCGCCATTTTTTTGTTCCATAATGGCTTGGCCAATGTGCACGATTTCAGAGGCACGCTCGCCAAAACAATGCACACCCAGTACTTCTTTGGTTTCAGTGTGGAATAATATTTTTAAACTACCCACTTCGGTACCAGCAATCTGTGCTCGCGCTAAATGTTTAAATTGAGCTCTGCCGACTTCATAAGGGATTTTCGCGGCGGTTAACTGCTGCTCTGTTTTACCTACTGAGCTCATTTCAGGGATGGTATAAATACCTGCCGGAATATCAATAATTAGTTTTTCATCGCAATTACCACAGGCAATTGCATCGGCTGCAATTCGACCCTGATCAAACGCTGCACTAGCAAGACTTGGGTAGCCAATGACATCACCAACGGCATAAATGTTATCGACCTCGGTTTGGTAAGTTTCATTAACTTTTAACTGCCCGCGGCCATCAGCTTTTAAGCCAACCGCTTCAAGGTTAAGTCCGTCAGTGTTGCCGGTGCGACCATTGGCAAATAAAATACAGTCAGCTTTAACGCGTTTTCCTGATTTTAAATGCATAACAACGCAATCATCACGGGTTTCAATGCGGTCAAACTCTTCGTTATGGCGGATCACAATGCCGCTATTCCAAAAGTGATAGCTTAAAGCATCTGAGATTTCAGCATCCATAAAGGCGAGTAAGCGGTCGCGAGTATTAACTAAATCGACTTTTGCACCTAAACCTTTAAAAATAGACGCATACTCACAACCAATGACACCAGCGCCGTAAATAAGCACACGATGAGGGTCATGCTCTAGGCCTAAAATAGTATCGCTGTCGTAAATACGAGAATGGGTAAAGTCGACTTCAGGTGGGCGATAAGGGCGAGAACCTGTAGCAATAACAATGGTTTTAGCAGTTAGTCGTTCGGTTGACCCATCAAGACGTTTAATTTCAATTGTGTGCTTATCAACAAAGCTAGCATCACCTTGAAACATATGAATGCGATTACGATCGTAAAAGCTACTGCGTAAATTTGATTGCTTAGAAATAACCGAGCTGGCGTGGCGCAAAATATCAGGAAACGTTAACCTACTAGGGCGCTCACCCACATTAAACAATGGGTTTGCTTTGTATTCTATATAGCGGCTAACAGAGTGACGTAGTGCTTTTGAAGGGATAGTACCCCAATGTACGCAACCACCACCAACGGCAGCTTGGCGTTCGATAACGGCCACTTTTTTGTTGCTTTTAGACAGGTTCATGGCGGTACCTTCACCGCCAGGACCTGTGCCTATAATAATTGCATCATATTGAAATGATGGTTGTTCTTGCTTTACTTGTTGTTTGGCCACAGCCACTCCTACATTAACTAAAAGAGGCTTTTAATAACCTCGCATTGAGTGCAAGCCACGCCTGCTTTTGATTTTCCCAGGCTGCTTCCAACTCATGATATTGTGTCATTAAAGCTGATTTTTCGCATTGTTGCAGCATGTTATTCTTTTTAACTTCTAAAACTTGCTTTTTTAGTGCGCAAAAGTGTTGTAGCTTTTTCAGCAATAAATCGTACTCTTGCTGCAATAATGTAAGCTTATCTTGCGCTAAAGGCAATTTCGCTAAACGGTTTTGCGTTCTATTCATTAACGTTTCGGCTTTGGCTTTTTCGATGCGCTCAACCGGCGTACGTTTTAATTTTTTAGCAAGTCCAACAGCCGCAAAAGCGCGGATCATCCATTTTGTGGGATCATAATGAAACCATTTTATGCCATTGCGATAATCACTGGCAAAAATATGATGAAAGTTATGGTAACCCTCGCCATAAGTAAACAAGGCTAGTACCCCGTTATCACGAGCAGTGTTTTTTTCGGTGTAAGGTCGAGAGCCCCAGATATGCGCCACCGAATTAATAAAAAAGGTGAAATGCTGGCTCAATACCAAACGCAACAATCCAGCTAACAACAGCATGCCAATTACATCACCAATTATTAAACCCAGCAGGGCAGGGATACCAATATTAGTTGCTAATACTAATTTCATATAATGACGGTGTTGCCACATCACTATTTTATTGCGTTGTAAATCACGACAATTACTATAATCACCATAACTGTCGCCTTGGTAATCGCGTAACATCCAACCTATGTGGCTATACCAAAAGCCATTAGTTGCTGCATAAGGGTCTTTTACAGGGTCATCAACTTGGCCATGATGAACGCGGTGATCGCTGCTCCAGTGCAGCGCACTATTTTGTAGTGCAAAAGCACCACCTAAAGCAAAAAAGGCTTCTACAACAGGATGAGCGTCGTAAGTTTTATGAGCCCATAAGCGATGGTAGCCTGCGGTAATTGACATACCAGCATAAAACATACAAGCAACAAATGCGATCCAATGACTACTGGTAAAGCCATGGGTAAACCCATACCAAGGCACTAATGTGGCAGCAGCCAAAAAAGTAATACTAAAAAATAGGACATTGGTCCAAATAATCGGTGGTTTTTTCATCTTTTCAAATCTGAGCGTACACTTGTAAGCTAAAATAATATTTCATTCTCTTGCCGTCAAGTATTAGACTGGAGAATTAAGATAAAAATCACCATAAATTGATTTAAATTAAATCAGGAGTAGTTCATGTCGGGTGTTCGCGCGCAACAGAAACAAAAAACACGACAAGCTTTAATTGAAGCGGCATTTAACCAATTAAGCGCCGATCATAGCTTTTCTAATTTAAGTTTACGTGAAGTTGCCCGTGAAGCAGGTATAGCACCAACCTCATTTTACCGCCACTTTAAAGACATGAATGAACTGGGTTTAACCATGGTCGATGAAGCCGGTTTAACGCTGCGCCAGCTAATGCGCCAAGCGCGCCGCCGTATAGCCAGTGGCGGTAGCATTATCACCACCTCGATTGTTACTTTTATGGAGTTTATTGATAACTCCAGTAATCAATTCAGATTATTACTGCGTGAACGCTCCGGCACCTCTAAAGCATTTCGTGCCGCTGTAGCCCGTGAAATTAAACACTTTATTTTAGAGCTTGCTCATTATCTTGAAAGCGAAACCCCGTGCGATGCAACTCATGCGTATATTCAAGCAGAGGCTATGGTCACGCTAGTATTTAATGCCGGTGCTGAAGCATTAGACATAGAAGGGCAACAACGAGAAGAGTTAGTCGATCGTTTAATTTGGCAATTACGTTATATAACGCGTGGCGCTAGTAATTATGTGCGAGAGAATAAAAACACGAGTGAATAATCAGCATAAATGCTTGTAGATTTTTTGTTCCTATTTCTTTATTATTGCAAGCTAAAGTTTATACTCAGAAAATTAAATCTCTGCATTAGAGAAAGCGAGGATGCACATGCTCACCAAGGACGCGGTGAACTTTAAACATGCCCATATTTTTGATGAAATAAAAGATGAAGCAACCGAACCTGTTGTAACGTTTGCGTACGTCAGGCGAGCTGAATTCTTTTTATTACCGAAAAAACTACAACGGCTTATTCAAGATAATCAGTATGGTGTAATTGATAAACGCCAAGCCGCACGGCTACGTGATGATCCCCGCAGCCAATTTTGGGCAAATGAAAAAACATGGCGAAAAGTCAGCTACAACACCTATAAAAATACCGCGCAAGGCTTAGCTGTTTATCCAAAAGGTCCTGTGAGTACCACTAAGTTTTCGTCATCCGGTGGAGCTAATGCCGCACCTGATTATTCGGCTTCGGAGCATTTTTTAAGTGACTCCAACCAAGCAAACTTCTTAGCAAATCCAGCGCTACTCAATAGCCAGTATGGAGAAGGCCAAGCAAAGTATATTGCGCAATCAATGCAGCAAAATAGCCGTGCTTTAAAGCCAACAGTTGTTGAAGTTCACTTACCCGCAGTATGTATATATAAGCCTATTTTGCAAAGTACTGTATTGCTAAAAGCGTCGCATCAAGTTAGGCAAAATTTTTCAAACCATCTTTTACAAGCAAGCGAAACCGTAGAGCAGCTCGCCGAGCAATATACCGGCTATAAAAATGCCAATTTGATTTACGACTACAACCTAGGCTTTAGTAATCGCAAACCAGCCAAACCCGGCACTAGCTTACGCGTGCCCGATGGCTGGAAGCTCAATATTGAAGGCTCAAGCAGCAACAGCCGCAGCGTGGTTATTAAGTGGCAAGGGCCAACCAGCGGGCAAGTAACCTTGCAACTCGATAAAAAACGCCCTGACGAAGTCTCATTTTGGCAGCATTTTTTTGCTGTAAAGCCCGGACTTTATAACGTTATTGTCACTGCCAGCGGCGCAGTAGATACCACTACCTTTACCGTTGAACAGCCCGCGTTAGGCTACGAAATTGAATTGCGTGATGAAGTAGGCGAGCCGCAAGCGAATATGGGGTACAAAATTCGCTTACGTAACGGCCATGTTATCACCGGACAGCTCGATAAAAACGGCTACGCCAACGTATCAGGCCCTGATTTTGAAAACGCCAAAGTCAGCTTTTTTGAACTCGCCGATCACGATTGGTCAGTAGGCAACATCACCTAAACGTAGACTTGCTCTGGCGATATTTATATTTAGGGATAAGGATATTTCAATGACACAACAACACACCGTCGCACAAGGCGAAACACTGCTACGCATAGCACGCCAATATGGTTATAAAACCTCAACCGCCTTGTATAACCACCCCAGTAATGCTGAA
>TARA_R110001606_G_scaffold392627_1_pt1 | contig 14217 bp, 21 predicted proteins | sample TARA_R110001606 | Tara Oceans TARA_R110001606 (sample SAMEA4398315) | marine metagenome | biome: Polar Biome; feature: [SRF] surface water layer (ENVO:00010504); material: water (ENVO:00002006), including particulate matter (ENVO:01000060) such as... | depth 5 m | reverse complement strand
GAACAAGGCCATGCTGATGTTAATCATTCTATGGCAGACACTTTAATAAATGAAGGAAATTGAAATGAAAACTCTATATATTTACATAGCAGTATTTTTTGCAATGTTTACAGCAACCGCTGTATTGGCAGAAGACACGACAATTGATATGCTAAACAAGCGTGATGATGGCGCTAAAATGGTATACAGTGAAGACATCTCACGTATTGAAGTAGGAGATACAATTACTTGGTTGCCAACATCTAAAGGACATAACGTAGAGTTTATTGCAGGTCCTGATGGTTGGGACGCACCAAAGAAATCAAAGCTTGGTAAAGAATACACATATGTATTTGATGCACCAGGCGTATATTTGTACCAGTGTTCACCACATAAATCAATGGGAATGATTGCTATTGTAGTTGTAGGTGACGGAGACAACGATATCTCAAAAGCCAAAGTAAGAGGCAAGTCAAAGAAGAAACTCAAGGCATTGTTGGGTGATCTATGATTGATCCAGATCACACCTATCTAAAGCCCAAAGGCGAGAAGAAAAAAGGCGGCAAATAATCTGCATAAATAAAGAGGTAGGCGAAAGTCTACCTTTTTTCGTTTAAATGGAGATATATTATGGGAAGAATTAGAGATCGTGGTAATGATGGTGGTGATGTTTACAGATGGCAAACATTAGCTAGATTTGTAAATACAAACGGATGGACACGTGGAGCAGAGCTTGGCATTCACGATGGTGTTAATTATAGATACCTTATTAACAATTGTCCTAACCTACATCTAATCGGTGTAGACTTATACGAAGCACAACCAGAGAATAACGGACCTGAGAAATGGACGCCAGGAGAAAATGGGCATCCGTGGAAGCATGAAGATTACTACGACAAGATGTTGTCTTTCTCAGTAGAAAATCCTGACAGAACTATGATTATTAAAGACTATACAACAGAAGCGGCTAAGGTGGTTCCTGATGGTACACTCGACTTTGTATTCATTGATGCTGATCATGGTTATGAAGGTTGCCTACGAGATATTAAAGCTTGGGATACTAAAGTAAAAGAAGGTGGTATTGTGTTTGGTCATGATATTCATTTCACTACAGTCGAGAAAGCAGTCACAGAATTCTATGGCGAAAACTCATGGAATGTCGAAGATGACTTTATTTGGTGGGTGCAGAAGTGATAGAGAAGAAGATAAGTCAGATATGGATAGGACCCAAGCCTGCACCAGTTAAATGGATGCACACTTGGAGAGACAAACATCCTGATTGGAATTATTCTATATTCGATGACACTATGTTAAAGTCTCGTAAATGGAAAAACCAACATCTTATTGAACACTACTATAACACTGGTAAATGGCCAGGTGTATCTGATTTGATTAGGTACGAACTATTGTACGAACAAGGTGGATTTTGGCCTGAGGCTGATATGACTTGCTTGGAGAACACAGAAGAATTGTTTACTTCACCAGAAGATCATGCATATTCTTGTTATGAAAACGAAAAGGGAAGACACAACTTCATTCAGCCTATCATGGCGTGTAATCCAGAGAACGAATTTGTCAAGCATGTTATAGACACACTACATATATTGACACCACAAGAGCTAAGCCCAGAACCGTTTAGATCGACAGGAAATCTGTTTTTGGCACGTCATGTTCCACATTGGACACATAAACTTACTGTATGGCCTAGTCACTATTTCATTCCACTATTCTATATTGGTGGTGCTAAGAGATATGACGGACCTGATAAGGTGTATGCTGATCATAAATGGGGATCGACAGGACACGCAAACAGTATAACATATGATAAGGGTATATAATGTACGTAAGCCACAAATACAAATTAATCTTTCTAAGAACGCCAAAGACTGCAAGTAGTAGTCTGTCTGAATTCTTTATTAAGAACATTCCTGACCCTGATGCAATCTACACGCCAGTAGAAGACTCTGCCATCCCTGCTACACTAAGTTCACAGATTATTAACAAGTACAAAATCAATTTTGCATACTATCACTTCACGCTACAGGACTTGGTAGAAAATGGTGTCATAACAAAACAGCAAGCACTTGAGTATAGATCAATTGCAGTTGTCCGTGATCCTGTTGATAGACAGAAAAGCTTTTACTATTTCTACAAGAAATGGAAAAGCGTGGGTACGCCCCCATCCATCGAACAGTACAATGCATGGACATCATCAAAAGGTTCTTTCGTGGGGGAGCCAAACTCTGCTATTCTACAAAGTGACATACTTAAGTTAGATGGGGAAATTCGTGGAGAATATTGGTTGTATGAGAACATCGCAAATGATCTAAGTCATATGATGCGTGAGCTTAACCTACAGGTAACACATCCACTACCCAACCATAAAAATGATTTCAGAACAAATAGAGCTAATGAGATCACATTTGACAAGAAAGCTATGGATAAACTACATGAAACCTTTGGCGCTGACGTACAGTTGTATATCAAAACAGCAGAGGAGACTTTCGTATGAAGGCTTACATATTAAAGATTGATAAGAAGTTGTCACATGATTACGCCAAGACTTGTGGAGATTCTTGTGATAAAGTTGGACTACCTTGGACATACCATCTGGGGTACACCAATCAAACAGGTAAGATGGCCTTTGGAAGTCTTGGACTTGGACTACCATCAGAACCTTACTCTTACATTGAAAATCCAAATCAAGCCCAAAAGGCAATGTGCTGTACTGCTGGACATTTTGCTATATGGCAGAAAATTGCTAATGGCGCAGATGATGTTGGTATTGTGTTGGAGCATGATGCTATAATGCTTCAACCTATTACAATAACAATTCCTGAGAATACTATTGTAGTCCTTGGCTACAAGTTAAACGATCCAACAAGATACGATCATGTTGCTGCTGGTGAACCAAATGAACTGATTAGACTTGATGGGCATGAAGGCGCACACGCATATGCTATGACTAAAAGAACTGCTAAGTTTCTAATAGCAGAATTGCAAGAGAAGGGTATTCGAAGTGCTGTTGATAATGACTACTTTATACGTGGTCAACGTCGAACTGCTATGCCACTTCATATAGCAAGCCCTACCCCAGCAATAGGATGGCTAAGAGAGTCGACTATTTGGGGTGTTTCTGCAAATAAAAACTATGATTTCATACCGTCCTTTCTCAAGTATTATAAATAAAAGAAAAATCAACATAAATGGATTCTGATATGCAAGAAGCTAAAGACAAAAAAAAGATCGATATTAAAGGCAAAGAGTTTGATTCCAAGAATTTGATTGATGTTGAGCCTACACTTGACGAAGAACAAGAAGAAAATTCTCTGATCGAAGCTGTTTGCGACGAAGAACTCCAAGAAGTTATGGATAGAATGCAACGCCGAAAGGCTGGCATCTCCGCTAGAAAAAATAAACATAAGATGAAACGTGGTCGTGAAAAGGCTATGCGCAAAACAGCTACTATGGAAGTGTTGAAGAAACGCGCTCGTAAAGCCGCTATCCAAAAATTGAAGGCAAAGTTCTCCAAGAACAGACGCTATGCTGAATTGGGTGCTGGTGAGAAAGAAGTGATCGACAAAAGAATTGCTAAAATTGCAAAAAGCAGAATTGATATGATGGCTAAGAAATTAATCCCAGGCATCAAAATCAAAGAAAGACAGCGCAAAATGAACGCCAATGTAAGAGAAGACGTTAATGAACAAACAATGGTCTGTAAAGACTGTGGTGATGAGTTTGGCAAACCAACTGAAGGTAACGGCTGTAAAAATGATAGCTCTGACTTGAACGCATCATGTTGGATGCCTAAAGAGCAATATTCAGAAGCATCACTCAAAGATCAGAGGGTTATGAAAAGACCACACATGCTATTGTCAGCAGACAAGAAGCCAAAATTAGATGCTCGTTTCCGTATGTTTAAGAAAAAAGAGCAAGTTCAAGAGTCTACAATGGTTGATGAACTCCTTGAGATCGCACAACTAATGGAAGCTACAGAAGCATTAGACATCGAAGAGATGGATGTTTCCGTCAAGTCTATTACGAAGTCTGGTTTTAGCAACCTTAAGAAAGCTAATAACTACAGCAAGCTTAAATCTGACATCAAGGCAATGCGTGATCGTTTAAACAAGAATAAGGGTATGAAACCTCTTAAGGCTGGTTACGAGTCTGTTGAAGAAGAAAAAGATAGTCTTGCCACACTTGCTAATAAAGAGCAAGACGATAAGAAGAAAAAAGGCGAGATTAAAAGAGTGCCTAAAAAAGATGAAGATGAAAAGAAGAAAGACCTAGATGCGGCTTTTGAATCGTTCATCGAAAGCTGTGGTGCTGGAGAAGAAGGTACGCCAGAACTTACTAAGAAGCTAAAGAAAGACACACCAGATGCGTAATTTTAAGACATTCCTAGAAGCTAAAGACCCAGGTGAATATGATCAAGAAGGTGGTATGGCTAAAACTCAATTGAAGACTGCTATCGATGCTTCCCAAGATATGATTTCTATGCTTGGCGATGATGACAATATGCCAGAGTGGGTACAAAACAAAATCACTAAGGCAGTGGACTACTTAGACTCTGCACGTGATTATATGAAGAGTAATAAAGATGGCTGATAAAGACCCAAGATTGGCTAGGGCAGGTGTTTCTGGTTTTAACAAACCAAAAGGTACTCCAAGCCATTCTAAAAAGTCTCATATCGTTGTTGCTAAAGATGGTGATAAAGTAAAAACTATTCGATTTGGCGAACAAGGTGCTTCTACTGCTGGTGATCCTAAAAAAGGTGAATCTGACAACATGAAAGCTAAAAGAAAGTCTTTCAAAGCACGTCACGGTAAAAATATTGCTAAGGGCAAGATGTCAGCCGCGTATTGGGCTGATAAGGTCAAGTGGTAACATAATTCACCAAGTGGTAACACAATTCTTATAAATAATAGTAATAATAACACAAAAACCAAAGGGAACGTCATGAAAAGTTTCAAAAAATATATGTCAGAGGGCAACCTTGACGCAGTAAACAAAAAGGCTCTCAAGGGCAAACATGCTGATCGTAAAGATAAAGACATCGATAACGATGGCGATGTGGATTCTTCTGACAAGTATTTACACAAACGCCGCAAAGCTATTTCTAAAGCAGTGACTAACGAAGAAGCTGAAGAAATCGAAGAAGGCGAGTCTGGACTGTGGGCTAACATCAACAAGAAACGTAAACGTATTAAAAACGGTTCTGGTGAAAAGATGAGAAAGCCAGGATCAGATGGCGCTCCTACTAACCAAGATTTTAAAGATGCGGCTGAATCAGTCGAAGAAGGAACTGTTACATGTCCTAAATGCAACGGCAAGGGATGTGAACATTGTGATGGAAAAGGCACTCATACTGATGACCAACAAATCGACGAATTTGTGGGCAAAGCCATTGGTGGCGCAGTGAAGATGATTGCTAAAGGTGTAAGGAACACAGTTACCGATAAGCAAGGCAACGTCAGAGGGACGAAAGCGGCTAGGGCTGACTCTGCGGAAGCTAAAGCCAACAAGGCAGAGAAAAAGGTAAAAGACGCTAAACGCATTAAAGACGCACAAGCAAGACTTTCCACTGCTAGAAAAAAAGCACAAGAAAAATAACTAAACATCACAAAGTACCTTTAAAGGAGAATTAAAATGGCACTATGGGGCAAAACAGACGCACTAGCTTCCGTACCGACTTGGTTGGAAGATAACGCGGCTAACACAAACAAATCAAACGATAGAGATAACGCAATCTTTGTTGACCTTACAGAAGCTGGTATTGCTGGCAACCGTGCAAAGGGCATCACTGGCCCAGGTTGGTGGACATACTGGACTGCTGGTGGACGTCATCACGCTGAATGCCTAGTACCAATGAAAGTAACAGCAGTTGCTGCTGGCGACTTGGGTGTTACTGGCGATACAGCCGATGAAGATGCTATCGTAGCTGACGCATAAGAGTAGTATATAGATTATGATATTAACAGAATCAACCTTTCTGTTGTTTGCCTCAAAATATTACGACAATCCTAATTGTGCTGATATTGTAGAGTTTGACGAAGATTTGAAAAGATTTCAGTACCTACGGAAGTTATTTGGTAGGTACAGACAAGATAATGACTTAAAAGAAAGGTTGATTCTGAATCATCTTATTGTAATTTACAATATATTTGGTCCAGAAGCTACTAACATGTTGTTTATGAAACTTCATGATTATCACGAATACCTAAAACCGTTCGTGGTTTATCTGAACTTCATGCCTACTGTTGTTGTTTATGATGATGTGGTTATCCACAAAGATAACATTAATGCAGACGAAAAGATAAGCGAACTGCTTAAAGGAATATAAGAAAATGGTAGTTGATCTATTTTTAGTATATCAATTTGTAAGACGTCTTGCTACCCCCTTTGAGAAGTGGGATGCGTTTGAGCAAGGTGTCATTGATAAAGATGGTAAAGTATTAATCAAACGTAAGAAATTTACTACAGCCGCACAACGTAAGTCGTGGGGTGTGTTTGATATTATGATTGCTAATCTAAAGAAAATACTAGCTAAAGTTCCAGGTGGTAGCTCACGTCTTGCATCATATGCGGCGGCACTTTACCTGATTAAAGAACATAATCACTTTACAGATGAAACACTTCTTAGTGAAGATATGACTGATGAGCAATTGCATGAATCATCATCTCTATTTAGTGACTCATATATCAATTATATCATGATGGCTGAAGCTGTCAACCCAAAAAATGAGATTTTAGATGAAGAACCAGCCAATAACGTAGGCAGTGGAAACATTGCTGGTATGGATGGTGGTCATATGTCTAAAGCACAGCAAAAGAAATGGACTGCTAAAAACAAATCGAAGAAGAAAACATTCAAAGATATGATGAAGGACAACACATGATTACACTAGAACAATTCAGCGCAATGATCCCTAGCAACAAAGACCCAAAACCTTGGTACGATGCCGCTATTCCTATGTTTGAAGAATACGAGATCAACACCGTTAATAGAATTGCTGGTTTCATGGCGCAAACATCACACGAGTCGAGAGACTTTACAGCATTAGTCGAAAATCTCAATTACAGTGAGAAAGCATTAAACTCAGTGTTTGGGCGTTATTTTGGTAAAGGTAAAAGGGACGCAAAAGATTATGCAAGAAATCAAGAAAAGATCGCAAACTACGTCTACCAAGATGAGTTCAGATCAAAACGAGGTGCTTTGGGAAACACATCTCCCGGAGATGGCTGGTTATTTCGAGGCAGAGGTATTAAACAACTTACCGGGCGTAACAACTATGCCGCATTCGGAAAAAGTGTGGGCATGTCAGCCGAAGAATCTGCTGAATATGTAGCGACTGAAAAGGGTGCTATGGAAAGCGCATGTTGGTTCTGGAAGACTAACAAACTTCAGAAGTGGGCTGACAAGGGTGACAACAAAGGCTTGACAAAGGCTATTAATGGTGGTACAATAGGTCTTGCTGACAGAAATTCAAGATGGGATAACTGTCTTGCTGTTATGGGTGGAAAAGTACCCACCAAGAAAGCCTCTACTAAATCTTCTGGTAGTCGCACACTTCGCAAAGGTATGAAGGGTGATGATGTAGCTAAGATGCAGAAAGCACTAGGAATTAGTGCAGATGGTGACTTTGGGTTTGGAACACAAACTTCTGTCAAGAAATGGCAAAAAATGAATGGTTTGGTGGCAGATGGTATCGTAGGACCTGCAACTCAAGCTAAAATGTTTAAATAATATAAATAGAACAATAAACAACATAAAGGAGATAGAAATGTCTTTAGAAAAAATCGTGCAGACTGCATTGGCAGAACAGCCAATCGAAATGAAAGAAGCATTTGACGAAGCAATGAAAGAACGCATTGCTTTGGCTTTGGAAGAAAAGTACAAGAAGATGGCTGAAAAGTCAGACGATTCTGATGATTCTGACGAAGATGATGACGAAGACGATGACGAAGATGATGACGATGAAATGGAAGAAGGTAAACTTCCACCAGCGCTTCAAGCGGCTATCGACAAGAAAAACGGCAAAAAGAAAAAAGATGACGATGATGAGGATGATGCTGAAGACGAATAGTCTTTAGTCTAATTACATTATGCCATCTTTTGTATACTTTGGAATAATCCTTATAGCCTTGGGTGGTGCTGGTAGTATTTACTACAAGTCCACCCAAGCTACTATTATGGAATTGACACAGTACAATGCTACCTTAACAGCACAGGTAGAACAGATAGCAGAAGTAAACGAAAAAAACCTTGCAACTATTGCTAGTATGCAAGAGAATTTTGAGAGGCAACGTCAACAATTTGATGAGCTTCAAGCGTCTTTCACTGAAATACAATCACAGAAAAATGATTTGCAGAAACGTCTAGGTAAACACGATCTAGGCGCACTTGCTGTTGCCAAACCTGGCCTTGTTGGTCGAGTTATTAATGGCGCAACAGCTAAAGCAAATCGTTGTTTTGAATTGGAAACAGGTGCAGAGATAACAGACAATGAAAGGGAAGCAAAAAATGCAAAAGCGTTTAATAGCGAGTGTCCTTGGATTTACGATGATCTTGTCTCTAGGGGCTTGCTCAGCACGGAATCCAGTGGAACCGCCACCACGAGTGATAACTGAGACTGAGTACGTACAGCCAAGCAAACCAATAGTACCCACAATCAATCCGCTTAGTATGCGAGAAATTGAGTTTATTATTGTCACACCAGAAAATGTAGAACAAGTGTTTGAAGATATTAAGTCTGATGACGTGGTTATATTTGGTGTTACAGATAAAGGTTATGATGACATTGCCTTAAATCTTGCTGATCTACGTGCATATATTCAACAACAGAAAAAAGTAATTGCTATTTATGAGTCTCAATACGACGAATAGGGGCGTTATGACATAGCAGGTATTCCATAATTTTAGTCTTATAACGACACATGTGCCGTTTCTTATTATAAATATAGGGGAATACATTATTACCATCGTGATTTGTCATATCTATCCTGGAGTTCGCCACTAGCCTCCGTCATCAAAAGGCATTAGGGAAAGCAAATACATTGACGAATAATACAAATTGGGAAACTGATATTCGCTTAATACAAAGCGACATCAAACAGATAAACAAGTTTTTTGGTAAAGTTGAGAAATCAATTGACCAAATGGCAGAACTTTCGAAAAATGTTGCGGTACAGGCTGAAGTGATGGATTTCACAAAAGAAAAGCTTGAAATCGTAGAGAAACTGTGTGAAGAAACTAAAAGAATAGACGAAGTTAGGATGAATGTCTTGGCAGATCGTTTAGAAGAGTATAGACGTTTTTCACGAGAGGATCACCAAAAATTAGCAGATCACAACGCAACTAAGCGAACTGGGACAACCAAAGAGATACTAGATCGACTAGATGCGATGGAAAGGGGTCTTCACCAACGAGTCAATGAACAAACTAAGAGGATTAACACTCTTGAGAATTGGCGTTATTACATGATGGGCATGGGTGGTGTTCTGTTGTTGTTAGTAGCAAGAATTAATTGGCCTAGTCTTTTTGGTTGACAAACCGTTCTATTCGTGTATAATTAATACAATGGAATAGTAGGAATTTTATATAATGGTAGATTTTGTAGACATACAATACGCTCAGATGCTATCTGGACGCCTTGACAACTATCGCGTAAGACATACAGCACCATACAGGATAAACTTTCGCTGTCCTATCTGTGGTGACTCCAAAAAGAAACGTTCTTTGTCACGTGCTTGGTTGTTGGAACGCGACAACAAATTTACATTCTATTGCCATAACTGTAATGCATCGTCAGGCTTCGCTCACTTCTTGAAGGGACAAGACCAACAGTTGTACAATGACTACATTGCTGAAAAGTTTGTTTCGAAAGCAAATAACAGCGTCAAGTCAACTAATGATGATGATCAGTTGAAAATGAAAGCACCTGTTTTCAAAACTAAATATGTGAACCCTCTTACTAAGATCAAGAAGGTTTCTCAACTTAAGCATGACCATCCAGTCAAGCGTTACATTGAGAAGCGTAAGATACCTACACAACACCATTATCGTCTGTACTACGCGCAGAAGTTCCAAGCTTGGATCAATGAGGTTGTTCCAAACAAGTTCCCTAACATAATTAAAGACGAACCACGTCTAGTAATACCATTCCTTGATAATCAAGGAAAATGCTTTGGCGTATCCGCTCGTTCTTTTGATCCCAACTCAACCCTTCGTTACATAATCATTATGTTCGAAGAGAAACCAAAGATATTCGGTTTGGATAAGGTTGACATGACGCAACCTTACTATATAGTAGAGGGAGCCATTGATAGCATGTTCTTATCCAATGCTATCGCTATGAATGGTGCTGAGGGTAATGGCAATTCAGCAAACGAAAACGCAGTCTATGTATTCGATGCAGAGCCACGTAATAGGGAGATAGTCGCTCGTATGGAGAAAGTGATCAAGAATGGTCACAAACTCTGCATATGGCCTAGTGACGTCCCAGCAAAAGATATCAACGACATGTACCTCAATGGGGTTGCAGATGTAGAGAAACTAATTGAAGAAAACACGTACCAAGGATTGGTAGCAGAACTAAAACTTTCAGCATGGAGAAAAATGTGACAGTTAATGTAATTTTAGCGACAGATATAAATTTTGGCATTGGCTATGAAGGTGATATGCCTTGGCCTCATAACAAAGAAGATATGGCTTGGTTCAAACAGAACACAGGCGAAGATATCGTTGTGATGGGCAGAAAGACTTGGGACTCGATTGGAAAAAAGAAGTTGCCCAATAGAACAAACATTGTTATCACATCAAAAGAACTAGAAGGTGCAGATCATGTGTTTTCTGGTGACATGGGGGATATCATTGAGAAAGTTAAGGGGCTTTATCTGGCAGATACAGACATTTGGATTATGGGTGGGGCAGAGATATACCACCAAGCAATTCCTTATGCAGATAAGCTTTACTTGACTACCTTTAATAAGCATTATAAATGCGACACGTATGTAGAAGAGGATATTGTTGTCAAATTTCCTTACGTCGAATATTGGACAGAAAATGAAGAAATTTCGTTTATGATTAGGAGCAAATCAGAACATGCATGATTATAGCAGACTACTAAGAATTATTATGGAACAAGGACAAGACGTGGCTGATAGGACAGGCACAGGGACACGTTCTATTTTTGGTCATCAGATGAGGTTTAACTTAGAAGATGGCTTCCCTGCGGTCACTACAAAGCGCTTAGCGTGGAAGTCGGTGGTGGGGGAGCTACTATGGTTCCTTGAAGGTAGCACAGATGAGCGTAGACTAGCTGAATTGACCTTTGGTAAAGATCGTGATCAACTTGTAGACAAGTCTACTATCTGGACTGCTAATGCTGATAAGCAAGGTGTTGAATTAGGATATCAGAACCACAAGTTCTATAAAGAACTGGGACCTGTATATGGAAGCCAATGGAGAGACTTCAACGGCTTTGATCAACTTGAGTATATCATTGATGAGATTACGCACAATCCCGATAGCAGACGTATCATTCTTAATGCTTGGAATGCCGCTGAGGTTGGTGAGATGACACTACCACCTTGTCACGTAATGGCTCAGTTTAGAGTATATGATGGCAAGCTAAGCTGTCAGTTGTATCAACGTAGTGCTGATGCGTTTCTTGGTGTGCCATTTAATATCGCTTCATATGCCTTGTTAACCCACCTCATTGCAAGACATTGTGACTTGGGTGTTGGCGAGTTAGTACATACTCTTGGTGATGCTCACATCTACAACGATCACTTTGATCAAGTAGAAGAGCAACTAGGACGTAGTGAATTTACTTTGCCAGAGCTTGAGATAGATGATAGTTTTGATTTCAACTGCGTCATGGACTTTGATTCCGAATACCACTGGGGCGAGTTTGGACTTAATGACGCATCAAGAATAAAATTGACAAATTATATGCATCATGATACAATAAAAGCCAAGATGTCAGTTTAAGGCGTTATAAATAGATAACCAAGACAACACACAGTTAGTTGTTTGATTCCCATAGAACACTACATATGCTCCTATTTTAGGTGTATGTGTATTTGTTACCAACTCAAAGAGGCCGATGAATGTTAAATACCACAGAAATTAAAACAGTTGATTACGTAACTAAGCGTGACGGAACCACCAAAAAATTTGATAGTACAAAGATCAATCTTGCCGTTGAAAAGGCAATGAAAAGTATTAGCATGCGAAGTAAGTACCTTGCAAGTGAAGTAACAGAAGAAACAGTAGACATGATCAACAATGATGCAACTGATGTTATCGTTGATGTTGATACAGTACATAGAACAGTAGAGAATGTCATGATGGATAAGGGTCTGCATGATCTTGCTCGTGAATACATCCTATTTCGCCATAGCAATAAGCCAGACATCTTTCGTAAACGTGCGGCACTAAAGCCATATGAGTACCCACAACTTGTAGAGTATACTGATGCCATTCGTCATTCATATTGGGTGCATACTGAGTTTAACTATTCATCTGACATTCAAGACATGAAAGTGAAAATGAAACCGCAAGAAGTAGAGATTGTGAAGAAATCTATGTTGGCTATCTCACAGATCGAAGTTGCTGTTAAAACATTTTGGTCTAAGATTGGTGATCGTTTCCCTAAGCCAGAAGTGGCGGCTGTTGGTATTACATTTGGTGAATCAGAAGTACGCCATGCTGATGCGTATTCTAACCTTATTGAGATTATGGGTCTTAATGAAGAGTTCGAGAAAGTTGTAGAAGTTCCTGCAATGAAGAAGCGTATTGCCTATCTTGAGCAATCCATTGGTACACCAGCAGATGATAAAGACTATTTCCACAAGATCATTCTATTCTCTATGTTTGTCGAGAATGTTTCCTTGTTTAGTCAGTTCCTTATCATGATGGCATTTAACAAACATAAGAATGTTCTTAAGGGTATTTCTAATGCCGTAGAAGCAACATCGAAAGAAGAAGATATTCACGCTCGTTTCGGGTTCGAACTTGTGAATATTATTCGTGAAGAGAACCCCGAATGGTTTGACAAAGATAGCAACGCTGAGGTAAATCGTCTTTGCCGTGATGCGTTCAAAGCTGAGTCTGCTATTGTTGATTGGATTTATGATGATTATGATTTAGACTTCCTACCTAAAGCAACAGTCAAGGAATTTCTTAAGCATCGTTTCAATCAGTCACTAAAGGCTATTGACATGAAACCTCTATACGAAGTAGATGAGGAAGCAGTAAGAAGCACAGATTGGTTTGTCGAAGAAATCCTAAGTACAAAGAACGTAGACTTTTTCGTTAAGCGATCAACCGCATATTCAAAGAAAACCAAAGCCTTCACTGAAGACGATTTATTTTAATAGGAAAGAAAACTAATGAGAAAATACAAGAAATTTGATTGGTTAAATGAAGACTCTCGCACATTCCTGTCGAGAGGGTACTTGACTAACAACGAAAAACCAGAAGATCGTATCCGTGATATTGCAGATAAGGCTGAATGGTATCTCAAAGACATGTCAACTACTAAAGCAAGAAAAGCAAAATATGATGGCTTTGCTGACAAGTTTTATGATTATATGAGTCGTGGATTTTATTCTTTGGCAAGTCCTATCTGGGCTAACTATGGCAAAGATCGTGGCCTACCTGTATCATGCTTTGGCTCGTTTATTGATGACAGTATGCAAGCTATCCTATTTGGACATGCCGAAAATGGTATGCTAATGAAAAATGGTGGTGGTACTTCTGGTTACTTTGGTGCTGTTCGTGGACGTGGTGCGCCTATCACTGACAGTGGAGACTCTTCTGGTTCTGTACACTTCATGCAGATGTATGACACATTAGCTTCAGTAGTATCACAGGGTTCTGTTCGTCGTGGTTTCTTTGCGGCGTATCAAGACATCGAACATCCTGATGCCGATGAATTTCTTGACATTGGTACTGAAGGCAACCCTATTCAAGGGCTTACAACAGGCATCACAGTAAGTAACAAGTTTATTGATGAAATGAAGGCTGGTGACCCTGATAAGCGCCGTTTGTGGGCTAAGGTACTACAGCGCCGTTCTGAGATTGGCTACCCTTACATCTTGTTCTCTGATAATGTAAATGATGGACGTCCACAAGTCTACAAAGACAAGGATATGCGTGTTCATGCTTCTAACATGTGCGCTGAGATTGCTCTACCATCTTCACACGAAGAAACATTTACTTGTGTACT
>TARA_R110001606_G_scaffold136195_3_pt1 | contig 14243 bp, 12 predicted proteins | sample TARA_R110001606 | Tara Oceans TARA_R110001606 (sample SAMEA4398315) | marine metagenome | biome: Polar Biome; feature: [SRF] surface water layer (ENVO:00010504); material: water (ENVO:00002006), including particulate matter (ENVO:01000060) such as... | depth 5 m | reverse complement strand
CCTACTGCTGGTTTATCTCCGCCAAGTACTGGTTTATCATCTTCACCACCATCAAATTCATTATAGGTTTTAACTTGTGTTAATCTCTGTTGTAAGTCTTGGTCTATATCATCTACATTAGGTTGTGAGGGGGCTTGTCGTGTAGGTTGTGCTAAAACTGCTGGTGTTGGGGGTGCTGGAAATAATTCGTCTAAAGACGCTGTCGGTTTTGGGTCTGCTGGTTCTACTGTTGTTGTTGTTCTTTGAACTAAATTAGGTTTTTTATCAGGAAGTTCTAATTTTGTTGATGGAAGAGTAAATTTAGGGGCTTCTCCTGGTGGTGTTGGGATTTTAGCGATTCTTGCATCTTCAGCATCAGCTACTCCAGTAAATTTAGAGCCTACACCATACTTACTACTTATATCTTCTAAATTAGGCTCGTATCCTGATGCTTCTTGCTGTGCGGATGAGGTGGGTGTAAATTTAGATGACTTAACTGCATCGTCAGAACTAACTTTAATAGAAGTCCCTGGTCTTGTATAAGTTTGCTTCGGTCCTTGATATTCTCCCTCTACTGGTCTTGCCCCTATACTCTGTGCTGGTGGCTGTACTGGTTGCGGTCTAACACTTCCATCTCCCAGCCCTTCAGTAGGCAATTCGTTTGCTTTTGCTTGTTGAGCTCGTGCTTCTACTTCTTGTTGATATCGTGTATTTGCTGAAAGATTTGCCCCCCTCGTTGAAAAATCTATATTAGGCATATCTGGGCGACTTGCTATTAATCGTTGTATATTTTCTACACCCCCTTCACCTACTTCAGGATTATTTCTAAATTGTCTTTCTAAAGGTGTTAAATCGGTGTCTGTTCTTTCACCTCCTATTTTTGCTGGATTTCCTAAAGAATCTTCTATCCTTCCTGCTTCTACATTATAATTTAGATTCCGTTCATCTCTCCCAGCCCCTTGTAGGTCGTTTTCTGTTACACTATCATTATTCATTACATTATCAGTTTTAACTCTTGGGGCTTCTCCCCCATCATTAGGATTTCCTGTATTATCTCCCCCACCTTGTTTAGAACTTTTAGGCATTCCGTTTATTCTATTATAAGCATATTTAGTAGTTTTACTTATAAGGGGGAGTCCTTGATGAAGACCAGCAACAACCTCGCCACCTACTATAGCCCCTAATTGTTCTTTTCCCATTTTATAAGCATAGTCAGTTCCTTCTTGGATAAATTTGTCTGTATCAAAACTATTAACCATATCTTGACCCCTCTGGGCGGTTTCACCGAAGTCTGCACCTTGCTGTTGTAATCTACTTAATATATCGCTCATGTAATATTATATAATATTTTAAATTATTGTGGTTTAATTGAAGTATTATTAGAATCATTAACTATTTCTTTTTCTACATTTTTATTTATATTTCCATTTTCATCATATCTACTATATAATTTTATAGGCTCAGTTAAATCTGCTCCCCATTTATACATAACCATCGCTCTAAAATCACACCATAAGAATCCGTATTTCGCTGAAGTCGCTTCCTCATAACATTTTAAAAACATTTCTTCTCCTCCCATCATAGAATGCATTTCCGCAAGGTCATTTAATTGTTTAGAACTGGGTTGGTAAAAAATACATGTTGCCGAAATATTAGAGCGACATGTTGGGGGGATACTTTTACATGCTTGAGTAGATAACACTAAAAGATTCCTTAAATGTCTTACACGACTCGCCCAGTTATTTACAAAAGTATTAATTCTTAATAATCCTAAAACATCGTCTAAAACTAATGTTGAATATTCCCTATCTTCTTTATCTACTTCCATTATCATATCGTGTATTCCTTTAACAAGTTCCTCACTATAATCTGCACTGACTAAATCAAAATTATCAACCATAGTTTTGGCTGTTAAATCATTATAGGCGGTTGGTGATATAAAGTAAGTCCCACCTTTAAAGACATCTTTCATTAGATTTTCATTAAAAAAAAGATTAACTAAAAAATTAGTTTTTCCTGAGCCTGGTGGTGCAGCCATCATTAAACATCCGCCTCCTTTATTTAATAAATTTTCTAAAGGTTCTGGTAGTTCTTTTTCTAATTTATTTAGTTCTTCTTCGCGTCTAACACCATAAATTTTATAGTCTTTTTTAATTTTCTGCTCTTTTAATTTAGTAATTTTAGGCATATACTATTACATAAGATAAATTATAGATTGCCATATCCGAAAAGAGTTGTATAAGGGTCTTCGGTTGGGTTTCTTTTCTGTGTGTTCTGTAACATGTGAGAAGGTGCTGGTTGGGCTTGATAGTTATGTTGATTATTATTTAAATATTGTTGTTGAGCGTGTGGGCTATATTGTGGATAGGCGTTCTGAGCTGGAATATGCACACGAGGTTTAGGTTTTTGTTCCTTTCTTTTTGTTATATAATTATCTATAGTTTTTGACATTAATTCAGCGAGTTTGTCTTCACTCCATCCAGCATTAGCCTTAGCGTCATTCATAATTTTTGCTTTAAATGAAATCATCTCGTCCTCCTCAAGCCTTTTAGCAACTTTTTCTTCCATAACCTTTTTTTTAGACAATTTTTCCATTTCTTTCTGCAGTTTTTTTGCCTCCGATAAAGCCCTTCTTCTATCTAATGATTTTTCTCTCGCAAATTTAAGTTTTTCTTTTTGTTCGTCGCTCATAGGTTTTCTTTTTTTTCTTGGTTTTTCTTTCTCTTCTTTAACAAATATATCGCTTTGTTTAGTTTCTACTCCTTGGGATACTTTAGGTTTAACTTCTTCTTCTATTTTAACTTCTTCTTTAACTTCTTGGATAGTAATAGCTATAGGTTCAGTAGGCTCACATTCATTCTCTAAAGGGATTGGTAAAATATCACTCATTTATACTAATATACAAGAAAAAAATTATAAAGATTTGTATTTAAATATAATAATTTGTAATAATATAGATGGATGAAGTGGCAGAATTATCGTCCTATATGTGGGATATTAAAGGTGATATAAAAGAACAATACTATATTGAAATTATGAATAAACTACAAGGCATATCTAAGGTTTTACCACCTATAAACAATAAGAAACATGTAATAAGATATAATATAAAAACCTATATTTGTTATATAGATAATAATGACGAATATAAGGATATAAAAAAAGATATTTACTATGAATCGGCTGAGATTTATAATGAAAGTGATGAATCCCCTAACGAAGATTATGAAAGAATAAAAGAAATTACGACAGATTGTCATTTTTACTGCTGGGCTAATGATAGGCTTGATTATAATGATTTATCGCCTATAGAGTTATTAAATAAAATAGGTGAATCTAAAAAACATACTGCAGACTACTTTTTAAATCCTAATGTATTTACGGAACATTTAAGGCAGGTTAATGAATACTATACTAGATATTTAAATGAATGGGATGACTGGGTTAGATTATATAATGATAGTTCTATAGTAATTAATGAAATAAGTTATATCGATGATGAACCATTTATTTAGTTTTAGCACTTCTTAAACTATATTCTTTTTTTTCTATATCTTCTTTAACTTTCTCGTCTATCTTGTATTTTTGTTTATCTTCGGTTCTTACTAAAACATGTTCTAAGACTTCATAAACTCTATCGCCATAAATACTAATTAAATGTTTAGCACGGCTACATGACTTACAATAAGTATCCCAGTAGGATTCACGCTCACGGCTTTCACAGAAACTACACAATCCCATCTATACTTTCTTAATATAATATTATTTAAGTAGATAATTTAAAATATAGTCTTTACAATTTACAATTTATTAATTTTTATTTTTTTATTTTTATAATTTTATAAATTATAAGGACTTTTGTATTTGAAATTAGGTTTTCAGTTTTCTCTGTGTGGAATACATTATGTCTTACATTTTATACATTTATACTTTTTTATTTTTATTATTTAATACTTTTATATATTGTAATAACTATGTTTATAATATTAGTTTATAATAGTTATATTATATATAGATGAATAGTGCAGTAGTTAATTATAATAATAATGATATTACTATTTTTTATCCTGTTAATACTAATGAACCAGTAATTAAATGTATAATGAAAAAGAAACTATGGGAAACTAATATTATTAAAGAGTTTGAAAATGAAATTCAATTAGGTGATACTGTTTTAGACATCGGTGGATATGTGGGAACACACACTACAGTTTTATCTAAAATTGTTGGGGATTTAGGGCGAGTTATTACTTTTGAACCCCAGCCATTAATATATAAGTGTTTAAAAAAAACTATAAAAACTAATAGATTAACTAATGTAACTTTAATAAATAAATGTGTTTCTAATAATAATAATAGAGTGTTATTTACTGCGACTAATAATGGTAGGGCATCTATTACAACAATAAGACCTAATTTAAAAGATGGTGCAGATAATAAAGTATGGGTTAAATCTATTACTATAGACGAGCTAAAACTTGAAAGATGTGATTTTATAAAAATAGATGTTGAATTATGTGAATTATTAGTACTCGAAGGTGCTATGAATACTATATTAAAATATAAACCTAAAATTATTATAGAAGTATTTCCACGTAATTTTGATTATATAGAAGGATTATTATGCACATTAGATTATAAAATTAAAAAAAATTTATCATGTCATAATTATTTATGCGAGCCGATGCCTTTTTGACAAAGTCGGACAAAGATTACAAATTATAAAATCTTAAATAATATAAATATAAATGTATATTTTGTAATTGACTTAAAGATAATCTGTGTATATAATATAAGAATGGTGAAACATATTAATTTAGCGAGTAGATTAGAAACATTAAATAAAAAAAGAAAAAATTATGAGATAGATAGAGAATTTAAAATAAAAAAGGCTCAAGAAAAACATAGAGAAAATATTAATTATTTAACTGGAAGATATAATAATTTAATTAATAATATTGATAAAGAAATTCATTTATTAAATGAGGATAAACTGGACGAACCAGTTATAAGTTTAGGTTATGTTTTTCAATATAAATCAGCCTTAGAAGCCCATAAAAAAACAGATAAATATAGAATAACTACTAATGAACCTTATATTTTATGTAAATTAACAAGAAAAATATTTTTTGGAATAAATGAAGAAACTTATAAAAAATTATTAATGTCTAATCCACAGAAAGCCTTAGACACAGAATATCATAAACATAGAAAAACTATTGATACTGAATGTAATGAATGTGGTTTTATATTCACTAATCATTTAAATTATAATAATCATTTATGTAATGCCTCTACTGTAATAAAGAAAAAAAAACCTAAATTTAATGTTAAAAAAAAAGTAGTAGAAAAAGAAGTAGAAGTAGAAGTAGAAAAAGAAATAGAAGTAGAAAGCGAAGTAGATAGTGATGATGAAGAATTAACTGAATGGGCTTGGAATAATAAAAAACATTATGTTAGTAAATGCGGAATAGTATTTGATAATGAGTCGGAAGAAGTTGGTTATAGATGGAATGATAAACTAATTCATAGTGATGATGAATTTTATGAAGATTATTTAGAATATTATGAGGAAGATTAGTCAGTATCTATTATTCTAAACTTAGGATATCCTGTAAATGAAATGTGCTTATTTGCCTTATAATTAAAAATCATTAAGAAAAACTCTTTAATAGACATATATAATATTCACCTATTTTTTTAAATTTATTTTTTTTAAAATTTGGTTAAATATACTATTATCAACTATAGTATATTTATTTTTATTTAAAATTTGCCTCCATAAATGGACGCCGTAAATATCTCCATCGTCAAGGATGTCTTCTATTTGTTTTTGATTTATTGCATATTTAGTTTGTTTAATAAAATGACAACTTGTGTAGAAGTCTTTAGCCCAAGCCCAATGCACAGGGCAGAACGCCTCAGGGTCTATTATTAATTCTTTATTATTAGATAGTTGTTTTTCATATTCTTTTAAAAATTTAGATTGAAATGCTGTAGCCTTTTTTCTTGTTCTTAAAATTTTTAAAAAATCTATTTTTTCTTTACCATTTAGACACATAACGCCTATATTAGGCATAATTTTATTTTTACATTTAAAAGCCCCACTTTGATTAGTGTATTGACTACTAACATAATTAAAACAAGTGGGAATAGGTTTTAATAATAATACATCAGTGTCCATCCATATAATTTTATTTCTTTTATCTTCATGTTGATTTTTCCAAAATAAATTAAACCTAAATTCATCACTTATATGGCTATAATTACAACTGGGATTTAATAATTCTACTCCAGCATCATAAATAGTAGTAGCGTTTTTTATGTGGATGTCTATACTAATATTATTAGTAAAATTAGTAGAGTAAGTATATAAATTAACATGATAACCTAAGCTAATCCACGATTTAAGACATAATTCACTTATTTCGTCTAATGTGTCTTGTATCCATAAACAAGTAATAGTATTATGCATTTATATATATAATATATAATTTAAGTAGAATTACTACGACACTTCTTAAAACGAATATCTATTTTATGACCTGTTTTTAAATATCTATCATTTATTATAGTATATAATTTATATTTTTCATTAAAGGCTACTACTTCCTCTTTTTTTTTTTCAAAACTTCTATCGGCTACACTTTTTAGACCTCCTTTTAATTTATTAAAATCGTGATTTAAAGATATATAATTTAGTCTATGTGTCTCTTTATACTTTAACCAGTACTTAAGGGATACTTCATAGTCTTCTAATAATTTAAATTCTCTTGATGTTTCTATTTCTCGGTTATTAATAAACCATCTAAAAGCACCTATACAAAATCTAAGATTATGGCTTATGTAAGGTTTCATAAAAAACGGATTATTTACAGGATAAATCCCACATGTTCCACCATCCTTAATTATATTATAGACATCAGTATTTAATTTATTTAGGGTTTTAATTTCTAAAGTTTTTTCTCCTATTAATTCATAGACGTTTTTTATATCGTCATCCATAGTTAAAATGTAATCACCCTCGTCAAAATAATTGCTTATAGCCCCTCTAATTTCTGCTATGCCTTTTTTCCCAGTAATAATATTAATGAAAGAATTATTTATTTTTTTTTTATATTCCTCCTTTTCATCTTCTACAACGAAAACATAAATAGAAGATGGATTGACTTTATATTTTTCTAATGTTTTTAAAGTTCTTTCTATAAGAATATCGGCTCTACTTAATGAAGGAATTGCTATTTTAATATCCATATATTAACATTAGATATTAATAATCATCACTATCTTCATCGTCTTGCACTACTTCTTGACTGCCTCTACCAGTAAAATAATATTTATCTGGCTTATAACTGGGGAGACTTGTTCTAATAGAATTTAAGGCTGGATTATTATAAGCATTGGCTATTCCAGCATTTTGCTGAGCCATAGTTTGTTCTATTTGGAATTGGGCTTGTTCCGGTGTTAAATCTTTTAAATAATTATATCTTGTTATTAAATAAATCACACTACTATAGGGTGATAAATTAGAGGGAGTCTGTAAATTACTCGTATAAATTTTAGTTCTAATACTTGTTAATCTTGTGTCCGCTTCTATTAAAAAACTCACAGCCGAACCACCTAAATCAAAACTGAAGCCGAACGCTTGAAAGTTCCGAGCACAAATTCCCATTATAGGGAGTTTAGAACCATTATCATTACCGTGAAATTGTGTGAATGGGAAAGTAGTCCCTATAAAAAAATAAGGGTCATTTCCTTTTAAAGGTGAATTCTGTGCAAAAAAATCATCGGTTTCTACTTGAACCATAAATTGAGTTACTGGGGCTATAAGTAAGCATTTACTTGCGAGAGGATTACTACTATTAATTGCTGTAGTCATTTTAGCACCCACTCTAATAGCCGAACCGCTTTGAGTGAGATAATCTCTATATAAAAATAAATCTGTTACTTGATTAAAACTATTATTAAATAAAGTTAATTGTTCTAATGTATATCCTATAATATTTAAAAAGGTTGTATTTAATAATTGTAGTTCCTCACTATTTATTATATCATAAGTATAAGCATTTCCTATAGTTGCTACTCCCCAGTTCTCTCGAGTAAATAAATCACCATTTAAATTATTAATATATATCCCACTTAATTGAGATAATATAGTTCCATTAGGGCGACTATTTATTAAGGCACTGGGGATTGCATCACCTATACCGAAATCATTTTTTTGGTCTGTTCCAGTACTTGGCGGTTTATGTGGTCTTACTGGTGTATATAAATTATTTAGTGAATATCTATTAGCCCCTTCTTCCCAAGAAAAAGTAAAATTATTAGCCCCCACATAACAACGAGCTGAACCACCGCTTGGGAATAAATTTCTTGTAAATCTTGTTCTATAACTATAGAATGATGTAGTTGAATTTTTTTCTGGAAATGTGTCAAGGATACTTGACATAGTGTAATCTCTTAACATTTCATAAGAGCCTACGAATCTTGTTCTTTTATTTTGCCACGATTTTGTAGTCCCTCCATCAGTAGTTACAAAATCTAACTGAGTATTTAATGAACCACCCCTTAAACGAATTAAGTGTATTTCTTTATATAATTGAGGTGTTTCTTGGTCTTGAATTGGAATTGTATATAACTTAAAATGTTTGCCTAAAATTGTAGGAAAGGCATCACTATGGTCGTTTAATTTTCTAATATTTGTTGTTACATTACTTACATTAGGCAGTAATTCACTCCAGTAATAAGTTATAGGCAATGATAAGGGCTCGTATGTTAATAAATCGTTTGTTATATCTTTAGTCGATGCAGTTAATCCTAACTCTACTGAATTAGTAGAAGTTACAGGCGTAAAACCATAATTTATATCAGGAATATAACTATTAACAAAATTTCCAGTTAAAATACTTGGCTGACTTGTTAAGGCTTGTTCTTTATTACCTACTGTTGTAGTTAGACTCCAAGTTCCATCAGCGTTTTTAGTTCCGTATTTGGATTTATATTCTTGCGACCAGTAATGTAATTGGTCGTTTATTCTTTCAGCCAGTTGTTCCTCTGTATAAAATCCGTTATCTACTTGCAGTTTAATTAATTGTTCTTTAATCATGATGTGGTCTCCAGCCCACGGCTGTCCGTTAAGACCTACTGCACTTCCTATATAACTCGGTCCGTTAGATATTATAACAGCACTATTTAGGGGGATATTAGCATAAAATCTTGCTGTTGCTGGAATAGTAATCGTCCAAAATAATCCATTATCAGTTATAGTATCTATAACATTTGTATTATGATATTGACAATCATTAACACCAACTATTCTAATAAAATTACCCCCTATAGGTGTATAAACTGCCCCAGTATCTTCACGTGTTAATGTTGCTTTTGTAATGTCAATAGTTCTTGGATTTATGGCTATATCTGTTGTAAGATTACAAAATCCATTAGCCCTAAGAGATGTTGAACCTAATTTTGTATCACCTGTTTCTTTTTGTTGGAAATAAATACTATTACATGTTGTATTATATCCCCCCCATACTCCTGGAAGTCCTCTTTTACTTCTACCAGCCGTAGGTGCAAGTCCCAGTCCTATTCCGTCTGGTGTATTAAAATAGCGAGGCATATAATCTCCTACTGCTTCGTGAGTATTTTGATTTTGTCCGCTATTACCGCTTAATGTGAAATTATCATCTAAAGACTGAGCGATAGCCCTATTAGCGTTACCGTTTTCTCCTGTGCTATTTCTATAATTAATATTAAGAGGTCTTCCACACATAGAATAGCCGAATCTTTTATCAGGTGAAAAAGGTGTAATTCGTGTAGGTCCGTAAGTTCCCCCATCAGGAAATATATTATCTGCACCAGCTGGAACAGCACCTCCTACAATTGTATTAGTAGTATCATAACTATTGCCTTTATAATGTCTAACTTTATAATGGCTATCAGTTTGTTGAAAAGAATAATCAAACCATATTCTTGGTTGATTAGTTGCGTTTGCGACCCAGTAATCTGCTACATTAGTATATCTACCAGTTGCTATTTCTAACATAGTTTCTTTTTTACATATTATATAAGCACCGAAAGCCACAGGAACAGAGCCTTGACCCATTAAATCAGAGGTTCTATAAAATGATTCATCTGGAACACCTGGATTTTCTATTAATCTCATATCATTAATTTTACTATGTGCACCTAATAAATTATCAGTTCCATTTACTCGCTCCCAGTATAAAAGATGATTTGCTCTATATCTATCTACATTACTTATAGTAGGATTATATCTCATGTATCCAGTATGAGAACCATTCCATAAAAAGGATAACCCTTGACTTTCACCCATTCCTATTTGTGTAAAACTCGCATTAGCCGTGTCGCCTCCTTGCTCTATTTGTATTCTATAATTAGGTCCGTTAGGTGGTTCATTTAATAAATAATTATTTCTTGTTGGTGTGCTTGACATTATACCTGCTTTTAATCCTGTTAAATTTTCTGGATAAGTTTTGGCTTGGGTCATTTGTCCGTAAGCCCCATTAATATTATTGATAGATGGATTAAAATTAGAATTAGTTTCAGTTTCTCCACTGCCGTGGATTCTTTTATAACATGTTTTAGCGGTTGATACTTGTAGAGAAGTAAAGTCTTGGGCGTTAGTTAAATTATTAGCATTTGAAAAAGTATTTATTATAGGTTTGTCCGATAAACTAGCTGGATTAATAAAATCAGTAACCATTATTTCCCAACAAGGTGTAGAACGACCGTGAATATTATGTAAAATAGGGCGTGTGGCTACAATAGTTCCTATAACACTTTCTACTCCTCCTACTAAATTAGGGACTCCAGTATATCCACTATTACCAGTATAGACATAAGGTCCTACACCAGTTACATCCCCATCATAATCGCTCTTGAGTCCAGCCTCATCATCCCAGTTATTCTCCCAGTACCCATTTCCATTAACATCAAACCATCCAGCAGACTGAGCTACATTTGCAGTTGCGATACACATCCCAACTTTAGGGCATCCGTTTAACATACCTACACCGCTTGTAGGTGGGTCTAATACTAAATCGTCTAATGTTCTAAATGTTGATGTATTATCGCCTTTAGGATTTGCTGTATTATTAAAATTATAAAATCTATCAAAGACAGGAAGTATTAATTTTTTAACCATATTACCAATATACATTTCACAATTAGCTTTACCTGAACTAAAATTACTATAATCTAAATGTGTTTTGTTATTATCTGTAAATAGTTGGTCTGTTTTAATATTCATACCGAATGTTGTGGCTGAATCGCCTACCATAATGTTCCTTACAGTTTCATTTATAGGTGATACTTCCGAAGTATTTATAGACCAGTAATTATTTACGATACCATATTTATCACCTCCCCTTTCTCCAGTAGTTGCTGGGTCGCTATATGCCTTCTCTATAAATTCTTCAGTTTTAATATCATCTTTAGTCGTCTCAGGAATAGTTGCATCTTCTTTAGGATAAGTTCTTTCAGCCCCACCTACAAAAGAACACTGGTTAAATTTATTAAAATCACCAGTTAATGTATCTGTTTCTCCGTTTTGTGTTGTGTTTCTTGCTGGTGGTTCTATACCAAAACTATCAGTAGCATAGGCTATGTCTCCTAAATCACTTAAATCTTGTAAAGTCCCCTCGGCTGTGCTGTCTAAAGTGTCTAAAGTATCAGCCACAAGAAAAGGGCTATAGGATATGTTAAGTTCCATATTATTTTCTATTTCTATTTCTGTCGAGTCCGACCCTTGATGCACAAAAGAACCTAATAATCTTACTTGGTCGCCTTTTTTTAGTTCTATACCTTCTTTAAATTCGTTTTCCCATTCCGAGTAGTCGTCCCCATAATTTATACTGGCGTTTTGTCTGCTACATTCATAGGCGAATTGTGTGTAGTTTGTTGCACTCATATATTATAGTAATATAATATTAAAAATCTAAAAAAAATACTACATAAATTTATATGGAAATTAATAAGGAATGGAATATAATTCAAGGTGGAATTGACCTTGAAAATAAAATAGAAATAATAAAAAAATTAAAATTTATTAGATATACAAATTGTCAAATAGAAAACATCAATCTTCAAATAGATTACTTTATTAACCAAGGATTGGAATTAATAACTGATACTGAAATAATGTTTAATAATGAAAAACTTAAAATATTAATAGAAAAAAAAAAAACACTTATACTACATAAAAAACTAATATAACTCTATGCATCCGATACATCAACACCAAGACTTCTAATGATAAGTGACCTTCTATAGACAATATAGAAATCAAGATTTACTTCAGCAAGATGTCCTCCATTATCTGCACCAGCCACTATAGCGAGTCTGTTGTAGGAAAATTCCAGTGGAGAACTGCCTATTCTAACACCATTACCCACAGCACTTCCTAAAGCATTATATTTATCAAAATTAATTCCAATATAATTAGTAGAACCAGCCAAATATCTTTTAGTCATACCAGCATTAGTTGCATCAGCACCCTGAGCCCCCTGATTAAATTCTCTATCTAACAAAATTCTATTTTTTTGTGGGTTATAATTACTTGTATCATAATGAGTCGCTGGAACTCTAAAATTATCTTTACACTGGGAAAGATAATCATGTTGAACCATAGGATTAGATATATCTTTATCAAATAACCTTTCATTATTTACAAAGATATTCCACGATTCACCTGGAATCTGTTGGGATTTAAACTGATTGCATAAAATATTTCTATGGGTTTTCATAACATTAAAATCAGCATTAAGTTCAGCCACACCTGTAGCCGTGTTTTGGTCGTAATTTTTAGATATATATAATTTTTTAATTTCTTTCATAGCCAATCCTAAAATATGATTACTCGATACTTGACCTGTGGCGACGGCGGTGGGATTAACTCCACGAGTGTGTAGTGTTTCACTAAAATTTAATCTCATACCACCTTGTGTATTAATAGCATCATAAATTTTCTGTGTTTCTACTTGGTCGTAATGTATATAATCTAATAACATAGTGGGCGTATCCATATTAACAGTTCCTAACTGGGCGACACCTGGTAATCCATTAATTGCAGCATTTGGAATTGCAGCATCAATAAGGACATTTTCAAGACGAGCACCAGCGACAGCCCCAACAGTAGCATCTCCGCATCCGTTCCATTCTATAACAATTTCTATTTGAGCCATCGCCATAGTTGGAAGGTCGTTTTCATCAAAAATTTCAAAAAGGTCTCCTAACCTAACAACTATCTCAGGCGATTGATTTATAACATTAGAAAGACATTTAGAAATCTGCAGTTGATGACTATTAGTAGCGAGAATTCCATTATAAGAATTACCGAAACCACTAACTTGGTCGCATTCAGGGTTGTAAAGTTGCTGAAAAGCCAAATCCACAGCACCACCTAAAATTTTAGATTTGGCTACATTAAGTTCTAAATTATGTGAAGAACAATGGCGACCATCAATAAGACCCTCTTTTTTATCTTGGCTCATGAAGTTCTGTTTAATATTCATATAGTGAGCACTTCTATCCGACTGGGATATAATGATACCACCACATTTTGCTGTTATTCGGTTGATACATCCAGCACCTCCCACAGAGAAATTATAGCCTACAAGATTATTTCCTTCTAAAGATGTTAAAGAAAATCTAATAAGGGCATCACGAGCTCGTAAAACCCCTTTCGCAGGAAGTTGAAAAACTGTTGTTCCTCCTGTGGTCGTATTCCAGTTATGTGAAACAGGTTCTAAAATAGTAGATTCTATATCTACATCTAATTGTCTCGTTAATGGCTGATTAAGTAAAACATCTGGGGCTCCGACTGGCGATGCAGTTATTGTTTGTTCCGACATGTTTATATATACTATAAAGATTTAAAATTAAAACTGAATTAAAACTTTAAAATTATTTATGCTAGCCGATGCCTTTTTGACAAAGACGGACAAAGATTTAAATTTTAACAATTATCAAAACTAATATCGTCGCCATCATCATCTTTAGTGTAATTAACTTTAATAGCCCCACATTCATCGCTATCTTCATCGCAAGAACCATCCAATCCTTTAACATGTTTATGCCTTTTTTTTAAAGTTTCATATTTTTTCTCATCAACATCATTAACTACTAATAATCTTGTGTAACTTTCTTTAAGAGCATCCATATAGTCAGTTAAATCATTTAACATCTCAAGCCTTCCTACTATAACACATTTATCACAATCTTCTTTAAGATGTTCCCACTCG
>TARA_R110001606_G_scaffold392622_1_pt1 | contig 14251 bp, 17 predicted proteins | sample TARA_R110001606 | Tara Oceans TARA_R110001606 (sample SAMEA4398315) | marine metagenome | biome: Polar Biome; feature: [SRF] surface water layer (ENVO:00010504); material: water (ENVO:00002006), including particulate matter (ENVO:01000060) such as... | depth 5 m | reverse complement strand
GCGAAGCAAAAAAGAGTCACCCCGCAGGGGTGTCATTTTTTGGAGATGGGCGGGAGGCCGAGAGTTTTGCGGTCACGCGCCTTGATGGTGTAGCGATCCAACAGGGGGGCGAGCGTATCCTCTAGGGTGCGGTCTTCGGCTTTGTCCAAAGCCTTGAGAACAGCAGCCCCGACCACTTCACAGCGCCGCTTGTGCAGCTCTGCCATGCGGGCGCGTTCCTGCTTTTTGGCCTCGGCGATTTGCGCTGCCAGTTGGTCATGCTTGCGTTGCAGGGCTTCCAGTTTTGAGGCAGGTTTCGGCATGGCCATCCTGTGCAATTATGCAAAATGTTGTGTACTATGGTATGATGGCAGATCATTGCGCTTGTGGAAACCTTTGCAAGATCAACGGTTCAGACTTGAAAAAGGCTGAGTTGGTGCAATATCGTATGTCAGAAGGTGAGTAGCGAGCTGTAGAAATGTAGGTACATTTCTATCTCGACAAGGGGAAGCGTTGCACCTTCCCCGTTGTATCCCCATCCGCTGCGCTCGCCTCACATTGTGCCAATGATTGAGAGGCGAGCTTGACGAACACCACCAAAGAGAAGCGCGATTGTGAGCTGCCCCGTGTGAGGGTCAGCGCAACCGAGCTTCGCACCTTCAAAGACAGAGCCAGTAACGCGGGCTTATCGCTGAGCGATTTCGCGCGTATGTCTTGTCTCGACGGTGCGGTGATTGTTCGTGAGAATGCTTTTGATGTGCGGGCGATCACGCAGTTATCGCAGGTGAGCCAGCAGCTTGCCGCCATTGGCAACAACCTGAATCAGCTCACCAAGCGGGCGCATATTCAGAACGAACATGACCCCGCGCACCTTCAAAACATTCTCAACGCCATCGAAGCGGCCACTATTGAAGCGCAAACCCTGATTGCGAAGGCAATCTGATGGTTCCGCAGATCAACAGCCGAGGCCAGAGCTTCAAGGGCGTCACGGCCTACCTTATGCACGATAAGGAGGCCGACACATCCGAGCGGGTGGACTTCACGGAGACGCGAAACCTGCCCTTTCAGGATGTGGAGAGAGCATCGCGCTTTATGGCTTGGACAGACCTAAGCGCCGACGCCCTCAAGCAGCAGCATGAGCAGCACACAGCCCAGCTCGAAGGACGAGACCCGCACCACACACATGCGGGGCGACCGTCCGAGGCTGGCAATGTCCTGCATTCTTCTTTGGCGTGGCATCCCGACCAGAAGCCGACCAAAGAAGATATGACCCACGCCGCCGACGAGTGGGTCAAGGCGCAAGGCTGGGATGAACACCAATATTATATGGTTGCTCATAGCGATACGAAGCACGCGCACATTCATATCGTTGTGAACCTTGTTCACCCTGTCACGGGGCAGATTGCCGATCAGTCGCACAGCAAGCTGAAAAGTGATCGTTGGGCGCAGGACTATGAAGAGCGGACGGGCGAGATCGTCTGTCAGAACCGCGATGACAAATACAAGGCATGGGAGCAGGGCAAGGCCGCTTTCTCGGAGAAGGAGCGCAAAGAAGAAGCCGGCGCGTTGATCGCGCAGGCTTATCATGCCAGCGACAGCGGCGCGGCCTTTAAGGCGGCTCTTGAGGCGCAGGGTTTCGACCTCGCCCAAGGCCAGAAGCGCGGCTTTGTCGTCGTTGACCAGCGCGGCGATGTGTATGCCCCTGCCCGCCATATTGAAGGGGTGAGCGGACGCGATATCAACAGGCTCCTGAAGGAGATCGACAAGAGCGCCCTGCCCCGTGCTGACGAGCTTCAGGAGCAGCGCCAGCACTTTGACCGCGATGCAGCCGAGGCAAAGCAGCAGGACGCACTTTTGGAGGCGGCAGAAGAGGCCGCACGGCGCAAAGTTGCCGCCGAGGGCGTAGACCCCGCCGAGACGTTCAAAGCGGCTGCACATGACCCATACGAGCATGGCAGCGTTGTGCGAACCGAGCGCCGCGCTCAGGGCGTTGTTACGGGTTTTGAGAACGGTCTCTATGATGTGACGTTCTCAAATCGACGGACAGGCAAGGAGTTCACAGGCCAGTTCAAGGCCGATGAGATCAACCTTGTCAGAACACCCGCACAGGAACGGATTTATCAGTATGAGCGCAGCCAAGAACGGGCATATTGGAACAATCTGCAAATCGTCCGCGAACGGCAGGTGCGCGAGCGGATCGAAGAGCGCCGCGACTATTGGCAGATAGCGCGGATCGAGAACGAGCGCGACAGAGCGCAGACGGCACTTGATGAGCGATCAGGATGGGTCAATCGGTATGTGCTGCGTTGGCGCTATGGCGAAGCCCGCGACGAGCTGGAGGCGAAACAGAAGAATCTCGATCATGCGCTAGACCGTTGGCAAACCGACATCGACGCAATTCAGGGCAACCGCACGAAGGAGTTGCGGCGCGATCTGGACAAGCACGGTTTCTTTGTGGGCGGGAAGCGGACAGACGAAGGGCTGGAACGCGCCCACGCGGAGTCCAAGGGCGAACAGCAGCAGAAGGACGAAAAGACGCTCAGGGAAGCGCAGAGCAGCCCACAGGCCGCGGCGCGGTTGTCGTCGGTTGTGTCGCCCCGATCGTCAGAACAACGCGCAGCCGCCGCTGAGATCAAAGACGCGGCCAAGGACTTTGAGAAAGCCCGCGACGAACGGCAGGAGGAAGAAGCCGAGCCGCAGAAGCTACAGCGCGACATGACCCCTGACGAGTTGGAAGAGCTGGCCAAAGGCTTGCTGGCCGATATCGAAGACCGTCTGGCCGCTGGCCGCGACGATGCGGAAGAGATCGAGGCCGAGAGCTTTGACATGGAAGGCGAAGACAAATTGCAGCGCGATATGAGCGAAGCGGAGCTGGAAGCCTACCGCGACCGTTTGCGCGAAATCATCGTGGAAGCGCAGAGCTTTGAAATGGAAGAAGGGATGCAACCGCAACGCCGCCAAGAGCGCGAGATAGAATAATGATAATCAATCGTCATCGTTGCCTAAAGCGGCTGCTATAGCAAACGCTACTGACATGCCAATCACATAGATAATGAATATCCAAGCGGCAGCGGCAGGAACAATGAAAAAAATGTCGTAGAAACTCATCGCTATACCGCTTCCAGTGTTTGGTGTTCAGTTTTGTTTCCCTGCTCATCAAGGTTCGCTTCGTATGCCAACCTCGATGCTTCCAGTCTTTCGGCGTAGGCTTCGGGGTCGCTGACCCGCTCAAATTCCATTTCGATTACATGGTCAAATTCGCCTTGCAGCTCTTCGATCCGATCACCGATCATGTTGATTTTTGCCGTGCTGGATTCTGTGACGGTTTCCATCTCAGCCACGGCTTGTGCGTGTTGGCCTGTCACCCTGCCCCACCAGTTATTGAAGCGGTCGGCCTGATCTTGTGCTGCCTGAATAGCTGCCTTTTCTTCTGCTTTGGATTCCGACAGCTCGGCAACCTCTCGGTTCGTTCTGCGGGCGGCATCCGTCACGACTGACGCGCCCATTGGTTTGTTCAATTCCGCGATAGCTGCCTCAGCCGTTTCGGGGCTTTCGGCGAGTTCTCTTATCTGTTCGATAACCCCTGTTTTGAATGTGTTTTCACCCGACAATGCATTGACTTTCTCTTATATAGTTTACGCAAAGCCACAAAATTATCATAAAAAACATATGCTTGGCAATAAAATACTCACATGAGTATGTGAGTGTTCTATGGGGCTTTGCCCCTCGCGCCCGCAAGGGGCTTCCCCACCTTTCCGCGCAAGAGCTTGTGCAAGGCGGGTGATCCCCCTCCCCTTGCAGTTGCTACCCCCACGCTTCGCCAGCGGGACAAGGTTGCATGAGCAACCAATTTCCAAAGGAGAAAATAGAAATGGAGATCATTACAAAATCACTATGCCAACCCGAAGACCGTCTGGACTTCTTGCCGCGCCATGTCGGGGCAAAATTCCTGAGCTACGAACAGGCTATCTATCGGATGATGGACAAGCACTGTCAGGGCTACACGGGCGGTTTCTGGGACTACTACACTCTCTCAAACGGCGGGTTCTTTATGGCCTACGATCAGCCCGACCGAGGGTTCAGGGTTGAGCAGCCTTTGAATTACTATGAAGGCGTAATGAGCGCCGAAGCGGCCAGCATCGGCGTGAATCTGTATGTGCAGAATACCTTTGCATGGCAGGTTGATCCTGAGCGGTTCAGCGATGCGTATCATGCTTTGAGGGACTTTGCCGCGCAGCATCCCGAAGGCGGGGAAATCTTGCGATTCATCGACTAACCGCTCTATGCACTCATATACTCATATGAGTGCATACTCACATGCAGCTTGTATGGGGCTATCAGTAGCCGTTGCGGCCTCGCTTCTTATACCACGAGCGGCAAAATCCCAGAAAGGCCGCGTCAGGATTGCGCGGCGCTTCCTTCTGTTTTGCCGCGTAGACACGCCATTCCTGCGCAAGCACGTTCACGTCCCATGTCGGCGCAGCTTCGCGCGCCTGTTCCAGTGTATCGGGCGACAGCGGGAGAACGTAACCGCCTGTAATCTGGTCTTGTGCAGGCTTTGGGCGGATCGCTTGCAGAAAATCTGCCTTGGGTTCGGCGTGGAGTATGTCCCCCATCAGGCGCAATGAATAGTCTGGCATGTGATCGTGGCCTTCATCAGCGTGGCAGACTGCCTTGACCAACCGTTTGAACTCTTTGTCGGTCGAGGTTGACCCCGTTCGCGCCTTGAGCTTGTCCAAACCGATTTGCCACTTGCCCTTTGTGCCGCACATCTTGCGGACAACCTCATAGAGCCTGCGCTCCAAGGGCTTACGGAGCTGGAAGTATTGCCTGTTCAGTGTCAGCACTTCCTTGCCTTCTATGGCGTTAAACACCCAATCGGAGAGCGTCACCTCAAGATCAAGCATTCGCCCGTCCCGTGTCTCGCGCACGATCCGATAGCGGTCGATCAGCCCGAAACCGTCGATCAGCTCCTTGCCGCCCGTTGTTATGTTGGTTTCGATCCGTGTGCCAGCAAGGCGCACAAGAGCGGCCTTGAGCTGTTCATAGCCGCGTCCGTCCGTGTTGCGGTTGGTTGCTACGAGCAGATCATAGGCTTTGAACCGCAATGTGCGGTGAACTTCCCTGCCCTCATCCAGCGCAGCCATGACCTGCGAAATGCAGTAGATAAGCACATCCCGATCATGGACGGTCGCCAGCCCTTTGATGCTGGGTGTAACCTCTACAAAGCTCTGGCCGTCTGGCGCATCATATCTGCGTCCGTTCGTGTCGGGTTTGGTTGCTAGTGTGAAAATGGGATGTACCATCGAGGCCATATCCCCCTTGGGGGCGGCATCGAAGATATCGCACACAAAGAAATCCCCCTGCGCATGTCGCAGCGGAAGCAACGGGTTTCTTTCTGACTTCGTGTTTTCACCCACCATCGAAACACTATTCGTGTTTTCACCCACCGTTGCAAGGAATAACGTGTTTTTACCCACCGTCGATTCCTTGACCGCTTATCGTGCTTTTACACACCATCTATCGTGCTTTTACACACCGCTTATCGTGCTTTTACACACCAAAGTTGTGAATCGACGCTCCAAGTCTTTGTTTTCCCATGCGGATTCTGTCCACCGATTCGCGTAACCCACTATAAAACACATATAAAACACACACAGAGCAGCCCTGCGGGCTGCAAAGCAGAATCGGGCTAACGCCCGATGCTCTGTTTTGTCGGTACGTTTATCAGCTCCACCCACAAAGCATTCACGACGGTAGGCCAGTGCTCGCGCTGAGCAAACCAACCTGCAAGCAGGAGGCCGCAAGCGGCCTGATTTGCTCAGCCCTGCGCTCTGTCCGACCTGTTCACGGCTTTGGGGTTACACTGAAAACGAACGCGACAGACCCCTGCCCCCGTGGCCTTCGGCCACGAGTGCAGAAAGAGCGTTGAGGGGTTCCCTAAAAACGAAACGCTCAAACGCTGAGAAGTTATGCACAGATGAGTATGTGAGTAAATGATTATGGCTGGACAAGCGGAACAAGATCAGTGACAACAAAGAACGTACTCACATGAGTATCTGAGGAATTGAGCATATGAGCATAATTGCAGTTTTGAACCCCAAGGGAGGCAGCGGAAAAACGACGATCACGACAAACCTTGCCCGTGCTTTCCATGAAAGCGGCAGCAGTGTCCTGATTGTCGACTCCGATCCTCAAGGTAGCGCCCGTGACTGGCACGCCAGCAATCCAGAAAACCCGATTGATATCGTCGGCCTTGATCGACCCGAAAACCTGAAAACCGTCAGCTCGCTTGCCAAAAATTATGAGATTGTCTTGATCGACGGCGCGGCCAAGCATGAAGAAATGATCGGAGCGGCAATCAAGGTCAGCGACTTTGTGCTGATCCCCGTGCAACCAAGCCCGTATGACCTTTGGGCGGCGGCTGATCTGGTCGATTTCATCAAAACACGGCAGGAAGTCACAGACGGCAAGCCGTTGGCCGCTTTCGTTGTTACCCGCGCCATGAAAAACACCAAGCTAGGCAGCGAAGTTGTCGCGGCCTTGGACGAACATGGATTACCTGTTCTGAACACCCAAATCGTACAGCGCCAAGTCTATCCCCAGACAGCCGCCGAGGGAAAAACCGTTTTCGATGCGATCAAGACGGATGCACTGGCCGAGATCAACGAACTAAGCGCCGAAATTCTCGACATGTTCAGCAGGGCAGGGGGCAAATAATGGCATTGCAAGCGAAACGACCGACACCACGCCAAGAAACAGCAGAGAAGATCAAGCGCGATCTTGCTGGGCAGGCTGAGCCGACCATCAAGCGGTTGAATGTGAATGTGACGGAAGACGAGCTGCGGGCAATGAAAGGCCGCGCCTTAGAAGAAGGCCGCACGGTTTCTGACATCACCCGAGAACTTTGGAAAGAGTATTTGAGTAGGTGAGTAAGTGAGTAAGATGCTATTCGTACTCTTGGTTCTGATAGCGGCGGCAATTTACTGGCGCATTCTCGATTCACGGCAGGGGCAACCCCTAGCCGCTGAACGGCACAGCGACACCGTGCGCTTTGTGATCGACGGCGACACGCTTATTCTAAGCCGTCAGGAGCGCCGCATACGCCTCTGGGGCGTGGATGCCCCCGAAGAGGGAGAGAAGGGCTACCACGAGGCCAGAAATCGCCTTGCGGCCATATCCGAAGGTCAGCGCATCAGCTACCAGCAGGAAGACATTGACCGCTACGGGCGCATCGTCGCGCGTGTTTTTCTGCGTGATGGCCGAGAAATCAATCGTATGATGATCGAGAGCGGAACAGCGCACGAATATAGGCGCTACTCGAAAGGTTTTTACTCATGGGCTACGGACTGAATATTTCAGACCTCGCACGACAGATCGCAGAGCAGGCAATCCCGCAAGGGAAGGGCGGTCACTATGCGCGGTACGACAAGGACGCGGCGCGGGTGTTATCGGCTGCGATCAGCATCACCTTGCGCGAGGTGGTCAGCTCACGGCCAGAGCTGCAAAGGCTCTTGGCGATGGCAGATCATCCAATAGATGAGAGCCGCGCCGAAACATTCAGCAAGCATGACGAGTACGACCAGCACCAAATCCTGCACCGCATCAGAACGGGTATGAAAAGGCTTAAACCCCTATAACGCCGAGAAGGGTTGAACCGTGACGGAGATTTTTTCGATAACCGAGCGGCTTAAGAGGCAGCGGCTCGAACACCGTAGGGCTGCCGAAAGTGCGCTTTTCAGCCACGCTATCAAGCTCAAACGGCAGGGCATTCGTTATGATGACCTCGCCCAAGTCGCGCTAGAGCTTGCCCGTATGCTCCACAATCTGCGGCGATATCCCAACGAACGCGACGAAGCCGATGACGCTTTTGCCGAACATGTGCGCCGCTTCCTGCACAGGATGCCAAGTAAAGAGATCAAGAGACCTGCACCAACGGCACGGCCAGAGAAAGGCACTCTGCTGATTAAGAAGGCGGACGGAACAAGGCAGGTTGTCCGCTACTACCGCCTTGGCGTTCACTATGCCCGCATCACCTATGAGGACGAGATGCCCGTGAAGTGTGAGCGGTTCGACAACGAGAAGTGCGAGATGGTGCGTGATTGGACGATGGTCATGCGAATAGAGAACAGCCTTGAGGTTGACCGTATCAGCGGCAGCGAGTTCGTGCTTTACAGGCTCAGGAAGCGAGCAGAGCATAATTTATAAGGGCTTATGTGCCCTGCCTCCGTCTAGTCATTCGACGAACAACAGCAAGCTGAAACGTTTTAATTCATAGTGTTGCTAGTTGACCGACGCACCGTGAAGAGGCTACCACCGACAAAAAGACAAGGGCGGCTGAGCAGTGGCGAAGAACGAGCGAAAAACGGAGAACATTGTTCGCGAAGAACTCCGCCGACTAGGCTATTACGAGCCATCTTCCGATATCCAAGTTGAAGAACAAAAAACCAATATCGCCGCACTTAAGCGCCTTCTGAAAACGGCGAGCAAGTCGGGTAAAGGTGGTGGTGGCGCTCCTGAATTTATTATCAGTTCGCCTTCCAATCCAGATTTTGTTCTGTTGGTGGAGTGCAAAGCCTCCACCAAAGATCACGCCAGCCAAGCAGTGCAAGATATTTTGGACGGCAATGATCGGACAGAGACAAACTACGAGAAAGGCAAGAGGGTTCAAAAGTACGCCGTTGATGGAGTGTTACACTATGCCGCAAAAGTGGCAAAAGAATTTAATGTCATCTGTGTAGCAGTAAGCGGGGAGACGGAAACATCTGCAGAAATGTCGGTTTACCTGCATCCAAAAGGTAACTTAAAGCCCAAAGCCCTTACGACCAAAGACAAAAATCTGGTTATGTCTATTGTCCCTTGGGGCGATTTTATCGAACACGCTACATTTGATGAGACTGTTCAAAAGCTTCGATTTGACGAACTAATGGCCTTCTCACGTGAGTTGCACAACTTTATGCGAGATCATGCGAAGCTGACGGAAAGTGAAAAGCCTCTATTGGTCAGCGGAACGCTCATCGCCCTTCGGAACGCAGCCTTTGCCAAAAGCTATGAACTTTATCAGCCAGACGATCTTCAAAAAGAATGGATGAAGGTTATTCGAACTGAAATCGAAAAGGCAACCATTCCACAGGCAAAAAAAGACAATATGGCTCAGCCATATTCAAGTATCGCGGTGCACCCCGAACTTGGTAAGTCTACCAAAGCATACCCCAAAGGGGTGCTCAATGAACTGATACGTCAACTTAACGAGAAAGTTTGGCCTTTCCTCAGTGTCTACCATGATTTTGACGTTGTTGGTCAGTTCTACGGTGAATTTCTGAAATACACAGGCGGCGACAAGAAAGCTCTTGGTATCGTTCTTACTCCGCGTCACATAACCGAACTATTTGCACTGCTTGCCAATGTTCATAAGGACAGTACCGTTCTTGATATCTGTGCAGGAACAGGCGGTTTCTTGATTTCAGCAATGCACCAGATGATGCGGTCAACCAGCACAGAAGCCGAAAGGGAAAGAATACGGGGTCATGGCCTCATCGGCATAGAACAACAGCCAAGCATGTTCGCTTTAGCAGCGTCGAATATGATCTTACGCGGGGACGGAAAAGCCAATCTCTACCAAGGTTCTTGCTTTGATGATGCCATCACAGAAGCGGCTAAGGAACATGGCGCTGATACAGGGATGCTCAATCCGCCCTTCGCGCAATCGGACGAAGACCTTCACGAACTCTACTTCACAAAGCACATGCTTGACTGCTTGGTTGCCAAAGGCACGGGAATTGCCGTTGTTCCCATGTCTTGCGCCATCGCACCCCATCCAGCCCGTGCAGAACTGTTGAAGTATCATACGCTTGAAGCGGTCATGTCATTGCCAGACGAACTTTTCTACCCAGTTGGAACAGTCGTCTGCATCATGATCTTCACAGCCCACGTTCCACATGAGCAAGCCAACAAGAAAACATGGTTCGGGTATTGGAAAGATGATGGCTTCGTAAAGAGTAAAAAGCTTGGTCGCATTGATCTCAACCTACGCTGGTCAAACCTACGCAAGAGGTGGGTCGAGTCATATCGAAACCGTGAAGTCCACGCTGGCGAGAGCGTGATGCAGCGCGTAACTGCCGATGATGAATGGAGCGCAGAGGCATATATCGAGACGGATTACTCCGTGTTGAGCAAACAGCTTTACGCTGAGACTGTTAAGAAATTTCTCATGTTTAGACTAATGAGCGATTTGCAGGCATCGGCAGATATTTCAACGGTGGAAGCATGAAACTCGTCAAAGTTTCAGACCTTTTTGAAGTTGTTTACGGTGTGAACCTCGAACTAAATAAATTGACACTTGATCCTAGTGGACTCAATTTTGTCTCTCGCACCGCCAACAATAATGGAGTGTCTGCTAAGGTCATGCCAATCGAAGGGTTAGAGCCAATCGAAGCAGGAGTTCTGACAGTAGCTGGTGGTGGGTCTGTGCTCGAGACCTTCTTGCAACCCGAACCGTTCTATAGTGGGCGTGACCTTTATTTTTTAAGACCTCTCCACGAAATGACGCCAGAACAAAAGTTGTTCTACTGCATGTGCATTAGAGCGAACAAGTTTCGCTTCAATTACGGTCGGCAGGCCAATCGCACCCTGAAAGACCTGTTGATTCCAGCCATGTCAGAGATACCCGACTGGGTAGAAACCGTCTTCTCTGATGTTGTAAACGGATGGACACAGCGGTTGAATATGTTGTCCGACTTGAAGGGTTGAACTACACGATATAGCTACTGTTGCGGAAGTCATGACTTTTGCAACACTTTCAGTCTCTTAGGATTTTCAACGGCTTAGGGTGTTGCAGAATTACGGTGCATAATGCACCATGCGCATATGAGTGGTTGGCGATCTATCAGACCAGAGAACATCGGTTATGCACGTGTTTCGACCGAGCAGCAGGATTTGACGCGCCAGCTTGCCAAGCTCGACAAGGCTCAGTGCGTCAAGGTTTTCAAGGAAACCGCGTCTGGGAAGTCCTTGGAGAACCGCCCAGCCCTTCAAAAAGCAATCGACTATTTGCGCGAAGGCGACACGCTTGTCATTGCCGAGTGGGACAGAGCCACGCGGTCGATGACTGACGGGCTTAACATCATCCAGCGCGTCGCGGATCGAGGCGCGAAGATCAAAGCCCTTGATAAGCCGTTTCTCGACCTCACAACCCCAATGGGGAAGGGGATTTTGGTTTTCTTGTCAGCTCTGGCCGAGGACGAGCGCGAACGAATCGTCAATCGCGCAGCCGAGGGGCGCAAGATCGCAAAAGCCAAGGGTGTGAAGTTTGGGGCGAAGCCCAAGCTTACCTCGCACCAGAGGAATCGCGCCCTTTCCCGCATGGCAGCGGGCGACAGCACCCGTGAAATCGCCCGTGACATGGGCGTTCATCACTCAACGATATCGAGGTTAAAAAAATAGGAGTTTGAAGCATGGGAATTTTCGGAAGCGGCGGGACTGACCACACCGCGACACAGCTTGAAGTCTACGAGGAAATGATAGCCGAACGAGGTGAAGAGCTGGCCAAGCTGGACGGCATCGACACACCGAACGCCGCGACCCGTCGCAAGGAGCTGACCGAAGAAATCAGGCAGACAAAAATCAACATGGCGCAGCTCAAGGACAGCGCAGAGCGGGCGGGGCAGGATATCGGCGCCTATGACCGTGAGCGGGACATTCTGGGTTAGGTCATGGCCAGATCACAGCCCGTTCAGGTGCAGCGCGTAGGGCTGACCTTCGCCAAGCACTACGCCATCCGATTGCCGCTGGCTTTGCTCTACGTGGTTTTCATTTCCTTGCCGCTCATGCGGGGAGCCGACCCCGTGAGGGGGGGTGTCCTGTTCTGGTTCGGGCTGGGTGCCGCGTTTTTGGTTGTCTGGTTCATGTTTGGAGGGCGCTACTCGCTTTTTGCCAACCCGTTTTATGAGAGGGCGCAGGTACTTGAAGCCGCGAGGCGTAGTCTTCGGGACTTTGGAGGGCGCGGGGGGCGTCTGGCAGACGAGAACGATCCTGACCTTATCGTTATCAAGGCCGACTCATGGGATGCGAACGGCTATCCTGTTCATAACGACTTGAGAGCAGCGCGGCAGCAGGCCGCAAGGCTTCGCGCAGAGGGCAAGAGCGCGGTCACGGAGCATGACCTACACCGCGCACCAAACAGGGAGCGGGGAGGCTTGGTCTGGAAGATGGCCACTGCATTTCTGTTCGGAAAAGTGCCGTACTGGCTGGTGAAGAATGCTCACTATATCGGCGGCGCACTGTTGGTCTTGGTGGTGGCGTTCAACGTCCATCTTGTCGGGAGTTTGTTGCTGGCCGTGCTGGCTTTCGGTGTGCCGTTTGCGATCCTGCTTTTCCGTCCGATCAAGCTGATTTTGTCCCATGTGATCGAAGAGCATCCCGCATTTGTGAATTTCTTTCGCCTTGGCATTGGTGGCCCGTCTGGCCGTTTTGCGGGCATCCGAGAATTTGCACAGGCCGATATGTCCGAATACTTCAATCGGGTGCTGGCCGAGCCACCACAGAGCGAGACAAGCGATATCTACCTTGGCCGCACCCCCTTCTTTGAAGATGTGCGCTTGTTTGGCCGTGACGTGGGTTTGAAGGGCAAAGACACGCACATGATAACCGTTGCCCGGATCGGTTCAGGCAAGAGCCGTGACGCGATCTGGAACACGGTTTTGAACTACTCAGGCGGCATCATCTGCTTTGATCCCAAGGGCGAGCATTACCGCATTGCTGGGTCGCGCCGAGCGAAGAACAACCCTGTTTTTGTGCTTGATCCCTATGGGTCAGTCAAAGACCTCAAGGAGACGGATTTTTGGAATCCGCTCGATGAGATCGACGTGGACAGCGTGGCCGCGCGTGACCAGCTCGAAAATATTGCCGCGTCGTCAATCTCGATGGACAAGGCCGACCGAGATCCACATTTTCAAGAAACGGCTTTGCGGATCTTCCGTGGCCTGATCGCGCATGTGCTAACCAAGTACGAGCCGAAAGACAGGCATCTAGGCACGGTCTACGATTTGCTTGTGACAGGTGAGCCAGAGGGCAAATACTACAACCCCAAAGCCTTCACGCGCCTTGTCGCTGAAATGGCCATGAACACCGCTCTTGCAGGTTCAGCAGTGGAGGCGGCGAACACGCTTTCTGAGGTTGGCGACCGTGAGCGCGGTTCGATCCTTTCGACCATGGCGCGGGGCTTGAACTGGATCAACTCGCCCGCCATCCGCGCGGTTATCAGCAAGCCCAGCACGTTTTCACTCAGAGCGGCCAAGCGGGATGAAGCGAGCATTTTCCTTGTGCTGCCTGATGATTTTATCTCACAGCAATCGCGATTTTTGCGGACATTCTTCGGCTTGGCTGGCGAGGTGTGCGGCGACTACATCACGCCCCAGCCCGAAGGATCAAAGCGCCGAGTGCTGATGATCTTTGACGAATTTTCCGCGCTTGGTCATTTCAAGCCTGCCGAAGAGATCGTTTTGCGCAAGCGGAGCGCGGGCATAAAATGCTGGTTTTTGTTGCAGAATCTTTCCCAGCTCAAAGAGCATTACAGCAATGTTGAGAACTTCATCACGTCGAGCGACAAGCAGTTTTTCGGGATCGACCAAGCCGATACCTACGCCATGGAAATTTTGGTGAATGCTCTTGGCCAGTACACCGAGGGGGAGGGCAGGCCAGGACATCCATTGCCATTTGAGCGGACGCGGGAAGTGTTCACCAATTCAGACGTGGCGCAGTGGACGAACAATGCCAGCAACGGCCAGATTGTCATTCCAGCGCAGGGCAAGCCGATGAAGCTCAAGCGCGTTCCGTTCTATGAGAATTTCGCAAAGAGTCAGTACGGAAAGCAGAAGACGAGCGCATGAGGTTTTTAGGGACAATGACACGACGCCGAGGCTTGATCTTGGCCGCTTCAATGTTGGTTGTGCTGCTATGTGCCTATGCTGGCTACCTGTACGCAACAGACCTCATCATAAGAACGCATTTGGTCATGCAATAGCATGGGTGCATTCATACGTGTGCTCAAGGCATGAAAAACCCCGCAATCGCCCGCAGTGTGTGAGGGGCGGTTGCAGGGCAGCGATTTTCATCACGGTTTACGCCAACGGCTTCCCAGCCTGTACGCCCTGAGAATATATCATTTCATCATGGTTTTCACAATATCCTAGCGGGGGTGAATGCCCGCGTATGCGGGCAGAGGGGGCGGCAATGAAGCCCCCTTGCGAAGCAAAAAAGAGTCACCCCGCAGGGG
>TARA_R110001606_G_scaffold171956_5_pt1 | contig 14251 bp, 14 predicted proteins | sample TARA_R110001606 | Tara Oceans TARA_R110001606 (sample SAMEA4398315) | marine metagenome | biome: Polar Biome; feature: [SRF] surface water layer (ENVO:00010504); material: water (ENVO:00002006), including particulate matter (ENVO:01000060) such as... | depth 5 m | reverse complement strand
AAAACGGCCTCCGGCGCGACCATCAAATTAGTGTGAACAGGCCCTAGTAATCACAGGCGAAAGGGTCAAGTCAATCTATCAACGGCCGGGGTCATTCCTTATGATTCCGGTCGTTTCGTTTAAAGACGCCGGCCCGACACCGCGCCGCGTGCAAGCCAGGACAGCCATGCAAAGCATCGAACAGATCATCGCCCAGGAACTCAACGCCCGCCCTGAACAGGTCCGCGCCGCCGTGGCGCTGCTGGACGAAGGCGCCACCGTGCCGTTTATCGCCCGCTACCGGAAGGAAGCCACCGGCGGCCTGGACGACACCCAGCTGCGCAATCTGGAAGAGCGGCTGCGTTATCTGCGCGAGCTGGAAGAGCGCCGCGAGGCGATTCTGAAAAGCGTCGCCGAGCAGGACAAGCTCAGCCCGGCGCTGGAAAAGGCGCTGCGCGAAGCCGACACCAAGACCCGCCTGGAAGACCTCTACCTGCCCTACAAGCCGAAACGCCGCACGCGCGCGCAGATGGCCCGCGAGGCCGGCCTGGAGCCGCTCGCCGACGCCCTGCTGGACAACCCGGCGCTGGACCCGCAGCAGCAAGCCGCCGGCTATCTGAACGAAGAGCACAAGGTCGCCACCGCCAAGGACGCCCTGGACGGCGCCAAGCAGATCCTGATGGAGCGCTTCGCGGAGAACGCCGAGCTGCTGACGCGGCTGCGCACCCTGCTCTGGGACAAAGCCGAGATCCAGGCCCGGGTGGCGGAAGGCAAGGAAGAAGAAGGCGCCAAGTTCCGCGACTACTTCGAGCACCACGAACGCCTCAAGGATATCCCCAGCCACCGCGCGCTGGCGTTGTTCCGAGGCCGTAACGAAAGCGTTCTGCACGTTTCCATGGCGCTGCCCGAAGAGCTTGAAAACGCCCAGCCGCACCCGTGCGAAGCGCAGGTGGTGGAGTTGGCCGGCTGGCGCCACCAGGGCCGCGCCGCCGACGACTGGCTCGGCGAGGTGATGCGCTGGACCTGGAAGATCAAACTCAACACCCACCTGGAAACCGAACTGCTGGGCCGGGTGCGCGAGCTGGCCGAGGAAGAGGCGATCCAGGTGTTCGCCCGTAATCTGAAAAGCCTGCTGATGGCCTCCCCGGCCGGCCCCAAATGCACCATGGGCCTGGACCCGGGGCTGCGCACCGGCGTCAAAGTGGTGGTGGTGGACGCCACCGGCAAACTGCTGGAGCACACCACCGTTTTCCCCCACCAGCCGCGTAACCAATGGGACAAATCCCTGGCCACGCTGGTGACCCTGAGCAAGAAACACGGCGTGCAACTGATCGCCATTGGCAACGGCACCGCCAGCCGCGAAACCGACAAGCTGGCCGGCGAGGTGGTCAAGGCGCTGAGCGAGCAGAGCCCGCAGAAAATCATGGTCTCCGAAGCGGGCGCCTCGGTGTATTCCGCTTCGGAACTGGCGGCACGGGAATTCCCCGATCTGGATGTGTCGTTCCGGGGCGCGGTGTCGATTGCCCGCCGCCTGCAGGACCCGCTCGCCGAGCTGGTCAAGATCGATCCGAAATCGATTGGCGTGGGCCAATATCAGCATGACGTCAGCCAGGTGAAGATGTCGCGCTCGCTGGACGCGGTGGTGGAAGACTGCGTAAACGCCGTGGGCGTGGACGTGAACACCGCCAGCGCGCCGCTGCTGGCGCGCATCGCCGGCCTTAATGGCACCATCGCCGGCAACATCGTCAGCTTCCGCGAGAAGAACGGCGCCTTTGCCAGCCGCGACGCGCTCAAGCAAGTGCCGCGCCTGGGCGACAAGACCTTCGAGCAGGCCGCCGGCTTTCTGCGCATCATGAACGGCGACAACCCGCTGGATGGCTCCTCGGTGCACCCGGAGGCCTACCCGGTGGTCAAGCGCATCGCCGAGAAACACGGCCGCCCGATCAAGGATCTGATCGGCGATGTGCCCTTCCTGAAAGGCGTCAGCGCCGGTGAATTCACCGACGACCACTTCGGCCTGCCCACCGTCACCGACATTCTCAGCGAGCTGGAAAAGCCCGGCCGCGACCCGCGCCCGGAATTCAAGGCCGCGGAGTTCAAGGAAGGCGTGGAAACCCTGGCCGACCTGAAGCCGGGCATGATCCTGGAAGGCGCCGTCACCAACGTCACCAACTTCGGTGCGTTCGTCGACATCGGCGTGCATCAGGATGGTCTGGTGCACGTGTCCGCTCTCGCCGACAAGTTCGTGCAAGACCCCCATGACGTGGTCAAGCCCGGCGACATCGTCAAAGTGAAGGTGCTGGAGGTGGATCAGCCGCGCAAGCGCATCAGCCTGACCATGCGCCTGGACGAACGCCACCAGGACAAACCCGCCGCCACGGCGCCGGGCGGCGGCGGCAAACCCCGCGGTAAGGGCGCCCGCTCCCAGTCGCCGCGCGGCGGCGGCCGTGGCCAGGCCCAGAACGCACCCCAGGGCGCGCTGGGCGCGGCCTTCGCCAAGGCTCTGGAACAGAAGAAAAAAGGCGGTTGAATCGGCACGGCGATGAGCGCCGTGCTTGAAAGCAGCAAGGTCAGGCCACATAACCGGTGGCCACAATCACAACCCTGGCGGCGTGCGCGTCGCCGGCCAGCCCGGACAGGCCCATGACCGACACGCTTCGCCAACGCATCCAGGCCCTGTTGGATTCGGATGCCGCCAGCACGCTCACCGAGATTCGCCGCGGCATCGAAAAGGAAAGCCTGCGCATCAGCCCCCAGGGCGGCATCGCGCAAACGCCCCATCCGCATGAGCTGGGCTCGGCGCTGACCCATCCGTACATCACCACCGATTATTCGGAAGCGCTGCTGGAGTTCATCACTCCGCCCAGCACCGAGCTGCATCATCCGATTGAGTTTCTGGAAGACCTGCACCGTTACACTTACCGCCACATCGGCGACGAACTGCTGTGGGTCAATTCCATGCCGTGCCGGATCGGCGAGGACCGCAACGTGCCGGTGGCGGATTACGGCAGCTCCAACGTGGGCCGCATGAAAAGCATCTACCGGGTCGGCCTGGGCCATCGTTACGGCCGCAAGATGCAGACCATCGCCGGCATTCACTATAATTTTTCGTTCCCCGAGGCGTTCTGGCGCCTGCACCAGGAACAGGAAGGCGTGGGCGGCGCGCTGCAGGATTTTATTTCCCAGCGCTACTTCGATTTGACCCGCAACTTCCAGCGTTACTCCTGGCTGCTGGTGTATCTGTTCGGCGCCTCGCCGGCGCTGTGCGCCTCGTTCCTGGCGGGCCGCGAACATCAACTGCTGGAAAGCTTTGACCACAGTCTCTATCGGCCCAAGGCCACCAGCCTGCGAATGAGCGACCTGGGTTACCAGAACAACGCCCAGTCGTCGTTGCAGGTGTGCTACAACAGCCTGGATGAGTACGTGCGCACCCTCACCCACGCGATCAAAACGCCGGACCCGACCTATCAGAAGATGGGCATCCGCGACGCCCATGGCGAGTATCTGCAGCTCAACACCAACATTCTGCAAATCGAGAACGAGTACTACTCGTCGATCCGCCCCAAGCGCACCATCAATAAAGGCGAGCGCCCGACCCTGGCGCTGACCCGTCGTGGCGTGGAATACATCGAGATCCGCGCCCTTGATCTGAACCCGTTCGAGCCGGTCGGCATCAGCCAGAGCGAGATCCGCTTTCTCGACCTGTTCGCCACCTATTGCCTGCTGCGCGAATCGCCGCGCCTGGAAAACTGTGACTTCAACGCCGCCAAGGAAAATCTGCGCCGGGTGGTCTACGACGGCCGCAACGTGGACCTGAAGCTGGATAACTGGGGACGTGAGGTGACGATCCAGCAATGGGGCCTGGAGAAGCTGGAACAGATGGCGCCGATCGCCGAACTGTTTGACCGCTGCCACGCCGACGACGTCGAGGGCAGCAACCTGTACGCCGATGCCCTGGCCCAGCAACGCGCCAAGTTACTGGACCCGGACAGCACCCCCTCGGGACGCATTCTGGAACGCTTGGAAAGCCGCGATCAGAGCTTCTTCCAGTTCGCCATGGATCAGGCGCTGGAGCATCGCGATCATTTTATCAGCGAACCGCTCAGCACCGAGGTGGACAGCCGGCTGCGCCAGCAGGCCCGGCAAAGCCTCGCCGAGCAGCGCGCCTGCGAAGCGCAACAGGAGCCGCCGCTGGAAGAGTACCTGCGAGACTACTTCCGCGGCTGAACCGGCCGCTTAGCCTTTCGCGCCGCCAGGCCAATGAGCGCTGGCTCACAAAATTCGCCGCTGATCGGATAAGCGGTGTCGTGGCCCCCCTCAACGGCCGCCGGCACACTCCTCGCCGGTGCTAATCTCGAGGCTACCGAGTGGATGGAGGGAGAGAGGGGGCACCATGCAAGAGTTGTCATCCGACCCGTTTGAAAAAGCGTACAACCGTGGCTGCATGTGGGGCATGGCCGGTGGCGCCCTGGACCAGTGCCCGTATTCGAATGAGGCGCTGGCGGAATGGTGGCACCAGGGCTGGGAGGCCGGCGCGGCGGCCTGGCATGATCGTCAGGAACCGGTGGCGCCGCGTGGCGTCTGAACAGACGGGGCGGATCGTCCGGCGCTTGCCGGCCACCGTACTTTTGCATAGGGTTTGGCGATGACGGTGGCCGGCAACACGACGCGGAGCCGATCAAACGGACCCTGATCTGGCGGATGCTCAAGGAAAAACAATCATGCAAGGTTCTTTGCTTCCTTCCCCCCGGGCGGTTTTTGCCCTGGGCTTTCTCGGTTGTCTGGCCGCCATGGGCGGCGCTCTGTACCTGCAACACGTGGTCGGCCTGGAGCCCTGCCCGTTGTGTATTTTTCAACGGGTGGCGGTGATCGCCGCCGCCGTGGTGCTGCTGATCGCCACTCTGCATGGCCCGCGAGGAGCGGGCATGCGGGTGTACGCCGGCCTGACCCTGCTGGCCTGCCTGGCCGGTGCCGGCATCGCCATCCGCCACCTGTGGCTGCAAAGCCTGCCCGCCGATCAGGTGCCCACCTGCGGCCCGGGCCTGGACTATATGCTCGACGTGTTTCCCCTCAAGGAGGTACTGGCGGAAGTGCTGTCTGGCTCCGGCGAATGCGCCGAGGTGAGCTGGCGCTTCCTCGGCCTGACCCTGCCGGGCTGGTCGCTGGTGGTGTTCGCCGGCCTTGGCGCGCTCTCTCTGGTACAATTGCTGCGCCCGCGCCGGAACTGACCCGCGGCGGGCCACCGCCATAGCAATAACAAATCGCGGTTGACGCCGCTCACCTGGATTTTCGGTGGGCGGCGTCAACCGCGATTTTTTTGCGTGTCGCCATTTCATTTTTTCCGGCTTGCGGAGCCCCCGGCCATGCTCGATGGTTTGCTGATCCTGTTGCTGTTCCAGTTTCTGGGTGAAGTGCTGATTCACTTCACCGGCCTGCCCTTGCCCGCCTCGGTGGTGGGCATGGTGCTGCTGTTGTTGGCGTTGATGTTCAACACACCGCTCACCGACCGGGTGGCGGAGGCGTCAGGCATGTTGATCCGTCATATCAGTTTGCTGATCTTCCCGCTCGGCGTGGGCATTGTGCTGCAATGGCACCGTTATCAGGATTTCGCCCTGGCCCTGGCCATGGCGGTGGTGCTGGGCACCGTCGTCACCCTGGTGCTGGTGACCCTGCTGCTCAAGGTGCTGCTGCGTGATCGCGGCGCGGTGAAGGGGAAACAGCCGTGAGCGGGCTGCTGCACACGCCGCTGTTCGGCCTGTTGCTGACCCTGGCGAGCTACCGGGTCGCACTGCTGATCTACGGAAAGGTCAACAATCTGCCGTTGTTTCACCCCTTTATCGTCGCCGCCATTCCGGTGATCGTGGTGCTGCCGCTGGCCGGCGTTTCCTATTCCGAGTATCGCCAGCAAACCGAGGTGCTGTCGTTTCTACTCGGCCCGGCCACGGTGGCGTTGGCCTGGCCGCTGTATCGCCAGTTGCACACCGTGCGCAGCGTCTGGAAGCCGGTCGTCGCCACCACCGTGATCGGCGCCGCGCTCGCCGCGGGCATCTCGGTGGGCCTGGCCTGGTGGCTGGGCGCGCCGGAACAGGTGGTGGGCTCGCTGGCGCCGAAATCGATCACCACGCCGATCGCCGTGGAGGTGGTCAAATCCACCGATGGCCTGGTGTCCCTGACCGCCGGCGCGGTGGCCATTACCGGCATTGTCGGCGCCCTGCTGGGCGGCCTGATCTTCAGGCTTTTGCGCGTGCACGACGATCGCATTCGCGGCTTCGCACTGGGGCTGGTGGCCCACGCCATTGGCACCGCGCGCGCCTTTGAGTACGGCGAAAAGGCCGGCGCCTTCGCCAGCCTGGCGCTGGGCCTGACCGGCCTGCTCACCGCCTTGGCCCTGCCCTGGCTGTGGCCCTGGGTCAGCCAATGGCTGTTTCCCGGTGGCTAAGCGCCGGGCGATTTAAACGCCAGCTGTTATGAAGAATTCGTCTTTACCGGCAACCCTCTGTTCGCAAAGCGGTTTTTCATCGATTACGTAAAACCTGGCGGCGCGACGACGGTTTCCCATTGCCGCGCCGCCCGGCCTGGGGCTAGCCTCATTGACCCGGCCTTGAGCACGGCTCCGGTTATCGGACAGAGGCATCAGCGCTCAATCAGGCCACGTTCAAGGATTGACACAGCGATCTAAGAGGGCACGTCATGGCTACGGCTCACTCGACCACCCTGGCGCGGTGGCAGCGCATAGAAGCACTGGTGCACGGCTGGCTTGAGCAGCGCCAGAGAATCATCGTTCTGTTGTGCAAGATTCAGGGGCTGCGGGGCTTTGAAGAAACCCGCCCGCGCTCGATCCAGATTCAGGTGCAGGAATTCTGCCAGTTACTGATGGACTACATCAGCGCCGGCTATTTCGAGATTTACCAGGAGTTGGTGCGCGAGGCTCGCCAGTTCAGCCAGGGTCAGCCGGTGATCGCCCAGCACCTGCTCAGCCAGATGGACGACTCCACCGCGGAAGCGCTCGCCTTCAACGAAGACTTCGATACCCGCGACCACTGCATCAGCCAGTTGGCGCAATTGCCCGAGCGCCTTACCCTGCTCACCGAGATGCTTGAGGAGCGGTTCGCGCTGGAAGACCAGCTTATTCTCAGTGTTCATCAGCAGCCGGCGCCCCTGCAGCGGGCGGTGATGACGCATTGAATAGCACTTGTTGTTCAAGCGCTTCAGACAGGTCCCCTCTCCCCTTGCGGGAGAGGGACAGGGAGAGGGGGCGACGAGGTTTCACGCCTTCCCGCCGGGATCCCCCTCTCCCCAACCCCTCTCCCGCGAGGGGAGAGGGGCTTTACAGCCAGTGAGCGGGCACCGTTACTCGGTGTCTGCTTCGGCGGCGTCGCCGCTGTCATCGGCGGGGGCGGCTTTCTCGGCCTCGTCACCCTTGCCTTTCACATCCAGCAGTTCCACTTCGAACACCAGCACTTCGTTGGGGCCGATGTCGCCACCGGCGCCTTGCTCGCCATAGCCCAGCTCCGGCGGCAGGTAGATCTTCCACTTGTCACCGACTTTCATCATCGGCAGCGCTTCCTGCCAGCCGGGGATGATGTGCTTGAGCCCGAAGGTGGCGGGCTTGCCGCGCTCCACGGAGCTGTCGAACACGGTGCCGTCCATCAGCGAACCGGTGTAGTGCACTTCCACGGTGTCGTCGAGGGTCGGTGACTCAGCGCCTTCTTCACCGGATTTCAGCACTTCGTACTGCATGCCGCTGTCGGTGGTTTTGATGCCGTCTTTTTTGGCGTTCTCTTCGAGGAATTTCTTGCCCTCGTCGAGATTGGTCTTCGCCTCTTCCTTCATCTTGGCCTGCTTTTTCTCCATCATACGCATCTGGTAATCACGGATAAGCTGGTCAAGATCCTCGTCGCCAAGGCGCGATTCCGGCTTGTCTTTGAAACCATCACGCAGGCCGGCCACCAGGGCATCCACACTCAGGCCTTCCATCGCACTCATTTGCTCAGCGCTACGGAAACCCAGAGCGTAAGACGCTTTCTGGTCGTCATTTTTGATTTCCACGTCACTGCCGGCGTCATCTTTCGGTCCGCCACAGGCCGCCAGCAACACGGTACCGGCAAGCACGATTCCCAACTTCTTCATTCTGCCTCCATTGGCTATGGTTGTTTTTCCTGCACCGGAGATCCCTCCCCGCGCATGTTTTCCGCGGTGACTGCGGTCGGCGCTTCGATGGTTAACGGTTCGCGCGGCCACCCCCGGCAGCGGAACCTGACCATACTGCCAGCTTCCCCGGGAGTCACGCCAGCGATGAGCCGCTTTTCACTGCCTCGCCGATGCGCCGGCCATGAGCGGCCCAGAAACATCGACATCCGATAACGCCTGACCCCGCTTTCCCCCAATTGGTTCCCCGGCCTACACCGATACCCCGCGCATTGTGCCCCTAAGGAGCCCGTGAATCACGCCCTGAGCACTCTGGCATTCCGACAGGCTCGCTCGGATGCCCGGGCTGTGAAAACGACAATCGCCGCCGAAGCCTTCACGATACCCGCCAAACCCGGGTTATAGTGTGTCCTGACAGCTCAAGGAAAAAGTGAGATCCCGATCACGGACATCACGGCTTCCAGGGGTTTGTCAGGGGGAACAAACGATGTCCAATAACACAATGGATCCCACCATGGCGCCGCCCTCGGCACGACGTGTCGGCCGCCACGATGAGCAACGCCTGGTGATTCTGGTATCCAACAGTAAAGGTGGCTGCGGCAAGACCACCCTGGCCACCAATCTGGCCGCCTATTTCGCCCATCAGGGCCAGAACGTGACTCTGCTGGATCTTGATCCACAGCAATCCGCCACCCAGTGGGTGCGCCTGCGCGCCGATCCACGGGTGGAATCGCTGGGCTGGCCCCATGACGAGCCGGTGTCGCTGGGGCGGCTGCGCGAACAACTCGGCCGTGCCCAGGATATCGTGGTGATCGATTCACCCGCCGGCATGGATCGCCATACCCTGGATCACGTGCTGCGCATCTCCCAGGTGGTGCTGGTGCCGGTGCTGCCCAGCCCGATTGATATCCGCGCCACCACCCGCTTCGTGCAGACCGTGATGCTGGCGCCCAGCTACCAGCGCCGGCCGCGCCGGCTGGCGGTGATCGCCAACCGCGCGCGCACCCGCACCTTGATGTACGAAGCACTGCGGCAGTTTCTCAGCAGCTTGAAGATTCCCTATCTGGTGACCCTGCGCGACACCCAGCAGTACGTGCAGTCGATGTCCTCGGGGGCCAGCATGCTCGACATGAACGACGCCCGCTTTCAGGAAGACCGCCAGAGCTGGCAGCGGATCGGCGAGTGGTTACAGGTGCAGCGGCATCTTATCCGCTCAATGCCGGGTTTTCACTGAGCTCGTTGAGCAACGCCTGCAACGCTTCGCAACGCGCCGCGTCGGGCACCACCACCAACAGCCAGCCCAGAGTGGACTGCGCTTCGCCGCTGGCCGGCGCGGCGCCGGCCAGGGCACCAAGTTGCTGCAGCAGCAGCCGCTCGCCCTCCAGTTCCGCCTCCTGGATCTGCCGTTTCAGCTCGCCGGTGCCCTGTCCGGCGGCGGCCCTGCGCCGCACCTCGCGCAACGGCCGCAGATACTCGCCCTCGAACTGCTCCGCGGTGATCAGAATACGCCGCCCCAGGGCCGCATCCGGACGGCGGCCACTGGTGGCCGCCCACAGCGCCACCAGCACCGCCGCCACCGGCACCGCGAACTCATCCTGCAGCCGCAAACAGGCGCGTTCGATGCCGCGATCGCGCCACAGAGTTACCGCGAAGCGCCACAACTGTGTCTGTTGCATTATCGATCTCCCACTGCCCCGGCGCCGGCCCTTCTGTTGCGCGCGCCGATCCCATACACTGCGCCGGTCCTGATTCTCGCGCTGTCACCGGCTCCAAGAGCCGGTTCACCACACAGCCAGCAGGCCCTATTCCTGCGATCACTCAGCGACGTAAAGATCATCAACAGGCTCTTATACCATGCTGTCCCTGGAACACATCAATCTGCGTCGCGGCCCCGAGCTGTTGCTCGAGGATGCCAGCTTTACCTTGCACCTGGGTACCCGCGTGGGCCTGGTGGGCAAAAACGGCAGCGGTAAAAGCTCCCTGTTCAAACTGATCATCGGCGAACTGGAAAGCGACGGCGGCACCCTGAACCGGCCGGCGGACTGGCGCGTGGCGATGATGGCCCAGGAAGTGCCGGCACTGACGTGCCCGGCGATCAGCTACGTGCTCGACGGCAACCAGGGGCTGCGCCGCGCCGAAGCGGACCTGGACGCCGCCCAGCAACGCGGCGACAGCGACGCCATTGCCCGCGCCCACGCCGAACTGGACGGCCTGCGCGCCTGGGAACAACCGGCCCGCGCCGCCATCCTGCTGGCTGGCCTGGGTTTCAGCGAAGCCCAGCAGCAACAACCGGTGAGCGCCTTCTCCGGCGGCTGGCGCATGCGCCTGAATCTGGCCCAGGTGCTGATCAGCGACGCCGATCTGATGCTGCTCGACGAGCCCACCAACCATTTGGATCTGGACGCCATTCTGTGGCTCCAGCAATGGCTGGTGCAGCACCCGGGCGCGCTGATGCTGATCTCCCACGACCGCGCCTTCCTGGACGCCACCGTGTCGGAGATTCTGCACATCGAGCGCAACGCTCTGAAGCGCTACAGCGGCAATTACTCGGATTTCGAGCGCCAGCGCGCCGAGCAACTGGCCCAGCAGCAGAAAATGCACGAGAAGCAGCAGGCCCAGGTGGCGCACCTGCAAAAATTCATTGACCGCTTCAAGGCCAAAGCGACCAAGGCGAAACAGGCGCAGAGCCGGGTCAAGGCGCTGGAAAGGCTGGAGTTGATCGGCCCGGCACACGTGGATTCCGGGTTCTCGTTCCACTTCCTGACACCGCAAAAGCTGCCCAATCCGATGATCGTGCTCGACCAGGCCGAGTGCGGTTACCCCGGCGCGCCGATTCTGAGCGCGGTAAATCTCAGCCTGCGGCCGGAATCCCGGGTCGGGCTGCTGGGGCCCAACGGCGCCGGCAAATCCACGCTGATTCGCACTCTGGTGGGCGAACTGGCCGCCCTCGGCGGCCATCTGGAGCGCAACCCGGACCTGAAAGTCGGTTACTTTCATCAGCAGCAGGTGGACCGGCTCGCTGCCGACGACACTCCGTATCAGCTCATCAACCGCCAGCACCCGGGTTGGAGCGAGCAGCAGATTCGCAACCAGTTGGGCGGTTTTGGTTTTCATGGCGACGCCATTTTCGACCCGATCGGCCGCTTTTCCGGCGGCGAGAAGGCGCGCCTGGCGCTGGCGCTGATCGTTCAGCAAAAACCGGCGTTGCTGCTGCTCGACGAACCCGCCAACCACCTGGACCTGGAAATGCGCGAGGCACTGACCCTGGCGCTGCAGGAATTCGAAGGCGCCGTGTTACTGGTGTCCCACGACCGGCATCTGCTGGAGACCACCGTGGATGAATTCCAACTGGTCGCCGAAGGCACCGTGCGCCCCTTCGATGGCGACCTGGACGATTACGCCCGCTGGCTGCAGCAGGCGCGCCGGGACGCCGCCCGGGCTTCCGGCTCGGACGCCGGCCGCATCGCCGGCAAGGACGACGCCAAACAGCGGCGCCAGGACGCCGCCCGCCGTCGTGAGCAATTGCGCCCGCTGAAAAAAGAGATGGAAAAACTGGAACGGGCTCTGGAAAAAGAGAGCGCCGCCCTGACCGAGGTGGAAACCGCGTTGGGCGATGAAACGCTCTACACCGACAATGGCCGCAAAGCCGAGCTCAACGATCTGCTGACCCGCCAGGGCCAGCTCAAAAGCCGCCATGAAGAGTTGGAGGTGGCGTTACTGGAGGCGATGGAAAAACTGGAAGACGCCGAAAACACCTGATCACGGCAAGCCGCTTTAACTTTTAACTTTCAACTTTTAACTTCTTTTTCTTTAATACCGCCGCGCTGCCGGCGCCGCAGGCCACCACCGATTTCATCATCTGCTCAATGGGAATGTCCGGGCGCCGCTCCACCAGCTCTTCGTGAACGTGATAAATAAACCCGGACGTGGGGTTCGGCCCGGTGGGCACGAACACGGTGAACAGGCCGTTGTCGTGGCGTGAGGTGATCAACCCCAGCACCGTGGTCGGCACCTGGCGGCCATACAGCCAGATCAGCGCCACTTCGCCTCGATGGAAGGGGCTGTCCTGGCTGCCGCCGAACAACTGCATGGTGATCTCTTTGACCAGCCGGTAACCGGGCAACAGGGCCAGGGTGCTGGCCTCCAGGCGCTGCCAGAACCAGCCGCCAAAGCGAGTCGACACCAGCATGCCGATCAGAAAGCAGAACACCACCAACACCGCCACCACCAGCCAGTCGGCGGCGAAGCGGGGCAGGCCGAAGGTGCGCACGAACACGCTGGTGAACGGCGCGATCAAGCCGGTGGCGGCGTCGTAAATCCATTTGAAAAAGAACGCGATGATCGACACCGGCAGCAGAATAACCAGGCCACCGAGCAACGACTTGCGAATAAAAAACCAGATCCGGTTGCTGCCACTGCTCATGGGGCCGGTGTCTCCTGTTCGGGGTCGAGGTACCAGATTCGATTGACGTACAGACAGCGCTCGCCAGTGGGGGTTCGCACCCGCGCCTCATCGTCCTGGCGCTTGCCCAGCAACGCCCGCGCCAGCGGTGCGTCGACGCTCACATAGCCGCGCGCCGCGTCGGCTTCATCCGGCCCCACCAGGCGGTAGGTTTCCAGTTCTCCGTGGTCGTCTTCCAGCTCCACCCAGGCGCCGAAAAATACCTTGCCGACGTCCTCGGGCACCCGGTCGACCACGGTCATGCCGTCCAGCCGCTTGCTCAGGAAGCGAATGCGGCGATCAATCTCACGAAGCTGCTTCTTGCCGTAAATATACTCCGCGTTTTCCGAACGGTCGCCCTGGGCGGCGGCCTCCTGCACCGCCCGGGTCACCTCCGGGCGCACCTGTTTCCACAGGGTGCGCAGCTCGTCGTCCAGGCGGCGATACCCCTCCGGGGTAATGTACTTGGAAGCGGGCTGGCCTTTCGGTCGCCAACGGCCCATGGCTGTTCTCTCCTGTCTGAAATCCAGCAAACGGACGGTTCATTTTTCCATCGCGCCGGGGAGTTGGTAAACTGCGTCCCGCCCGGACACCCTGCCCCCGGCCCCCTTACTCCCAACCGGAGACCCGACATGACCTTCAACCGCGCTTCCTGGCCGTCCACCCGCCTGCGCCGTATGCGCAAGGATGACTTCTCGCGCCGCCTGATGCGCGAGAATACGCTCACCGTGGACGATCTGATCTACCCGGTGTTCGTGCTCGATGGCGACAATCGCACCGAGGCGGTGCCTTCAATGCCGGGTGTGGAGCGCATCAGCATTGATCTGCTGTGCCGCGAGGCCGAACAGCTGGCGGCGCTGGGCGTGCCGGCCATGGCGCTGTTTCCGGTGACACCGCCGGAGGCGAAAAGCCTGGACGCGGCCGAGGCCTTCAACCCCGAGGGCCTGGCGCAGCGGGCCACCCGCGCGATCAAGAAGGCGGTGCCGGAAATGGGCGTGATCACCGACGTTGCCCTGGACCCGTTCACCACCCACGGGCAGGATGGCATTCTCGACGAAAACGGCTATGTGATGAACGACGAGACCGTGGCCACGCTGGTCCGTCAGGCGCTCTCCCACGCCGAAGCCGGCGCCGACATGGTGGCGCCCTCGGACATGATGGACGGCCGCATCGGCGAAATCCGTCAGGCGTTGGAGGACGAACACTACACCCTCACGCGCATCATGGCCTACTCCGCCAAATACGCCTCCGCCTACTACGGCCCGTTCCGGGACGCGGTGGGCTCCGCCGCCAACCTGGGCAAAGCGGACAAAACCACCTATCAGATCGATCCGGGCAACTCCGACGAGGCGCTCCACGAGATCGCTTTGGATCTCGCCGAAGGCGCCGATGTGGTGATGGTCAAACCGGGCATGCCGTATCTGGACGTGGTGCGCCGGGTCAAGGACGAGTTCCGGGTGCCGGTGTACGCCTACCAGGTGAGCGGCGAGTACGCCATGCACATGGCGGCGTTCCAGAACGGCTGGCTGGATGAAAACAAAGTGATGATGGAATCCCTGCTGGCGTTCAAACGCGCCGGCGCCGACGGCATTCTCACCTACTTCGCCAAACGCGCCGCGCAATTACTCAAACAGCAGGGTTGAGACAACCGGCCCGATGCCTTTTTTTGGGTTCATCGCTCTT